>ODAK010000626.1_pt1 | contig 40414 bp, 37 predicted proteins | sample 1539591 | NCBI WGS metagenome assembly ODAK01 (sample SAMEA3539303, study PRJEB22396) | soil metagenome | biome: tundra; feature: field; material: soil | place: USA | collected 2010-05 | depth 0.15 m | reverse complement strand
GGCGCTCAGCCAGACATTCGCCGGGTCGCCGTACCAGTCCGGGCCCCATCCGGCCAGCGAGACGTCCCACACGCCGCGCTTGGCCACGGCGTCATTCAGTTCTAGATCATCAGGCGCGACCGGTAGACCGCGGCAACATATAGTAAAGGTTTCCTGAAAAGCACAGTTCGGTATCAGTATCCAATGCCGGGCGCGTATCCATTCGCCTCCATTCGCCTGCCCTATGGTCTTCCTGGCTGTCCATGATCCGCACGGGGCCGCTGGGCTGGCCCACTGCCTGCCGCCACGGCGCACAGGCACGGCATGCGACGCGAGTCATGTCGTTGCGTTGACGCTCGTCGCCGCTGCGGCATACCGTCAGGCCCGGGGACGTTACCGGGACGGAACCAGCGGGAGGCAGTGTGCGGATCGCGGTGACCGGCGGCGGGCCGGGCGGACTGTACTTCGCCGCCCTGGCCAAGCAGCTCGGCCCTGGTCACGAGATCACTGTCTGGGAGCGGAACGCGGCCGACGACACGTTCGGCTTCGGCGTGGTGTTCTCCGACGAGACCCTTGGCGGCATCGAGCACGCCGATCCCGGCATCTACCGGGCGATGGAGCGCGAGTTCGCCCGCTGGGACGACATCGATGTGCACTTCAAGGGCCAGACGATCACCAGCGGAGGGCACGGCTTCGCGGCCACCAGCCGGCGCCGGCTGCTGCAGATCCTCCAGGAACGATGCCGGAAGCTAGGCGTGCGGCTGTGCTTCCAGACCGAGGCGCCCCCGGCCGCCCAGCTCGCCGCCGGGCACGATCTGGTCGTTGCCGCGGACGGAGCCAACTCGGCGGTCCGGGCCGCGTTCGCCGGCACGTTCGGCCCCGGCACCGACGTGCGCCGGTGCCGGTACATGTGGCTCGGCACCGACCTGGTCTTCGACGCCTTCAAGTTCTACATCGAGCAGACCCCGTACGGCGTCATGCAGGTGCACGGCTATCCCTACGACGCCACCGGCAGCACGTTCATCGTCGAGATGCACGACTCGGTCTGGCGGGCTGCCGGATTCGACCGGCTAGCCGCCAGGCACCTGCAGCCCGGCCAGTCGGACACCGATTCGATCGGCAGAATCCGCGAGATCTTCGCTGCCGTGCTCGACGGTCACGCGGTGCACGCCAACAACTCCAGGTGGATCAGTTTCACCACGCTCCGCTGTGCCAGCTGGCACCACGGCAACGTCGTCCTGCTCGGTGATGCCGCGCACACGGCCCATTTCTCCATCGGCTCGGGGACCAAGCTGGCGATGGAGGACGCGCTGGCGCTCGCCGCGTGCCTGCATGAGCAGCCCGGAGTCGACGCCGCACTGGCCGCCTACGAGGCCGAGCGCAGGCCGGTGGTGGCCTCGGCGCAGCGCGCCGCGCAGGCGAGCCTGGAATGGTTCGAGAACCTCGGCCAGTACGTGCACCAGGAACCGGAGCAGTTCGCGTTCAACATCATGACCAGGAGCCGCCGGGTAACCCACGGCAACCTCCGGGTGCGCGACCCAGAGTTCGCCGACCGGATCGACACCTGGTTCGCCGGGCACGAGAAGCGGCGCGGAATGGGCCGGGGCGACGTGGTGCCGCCGGTGTTCCAGCCGCTGCGGCTACGCGGCCTGGAGCTGCGCAATCGCGTCGTGGTCTCCGCGATGGACATGTATTCGGCCGACGCGGGCACGCCGTCCGACTTTCACCTGGTGCATCTCGGCGGCAAGGCGCTCGGCGGCGCCGCGCTGGTGATGACCGAGATGGTCTGCGTCTCCGCCACCGGGCGGATCACGCCTGGCTGCGCCGGGATGTACGCCCCCGAGCATGAGGCAGCCTGGCAGCGGATCACCGGGTTCGTGCATCGCAACTCCACCGCGAAGATCGGTTTGCAGCTCGGCCACTCCGGCCGTAAGGGCTCGACCAAGCTCATGTGGGAAGGCATCGACCAGCCGCTGGAGTCAGGGAACTGGGAGGTGTGCGGCCCGTCGGCGATCCCGTACCGGACCGGCGTCAATCAGGTCCCGCATGAGCTCACTGTCGCCGAGCTGGCAGTGATCAAGGCCGAGTTCGTCGCCGCGGCGCAGGCCGCGCGGCGATGCGGATTCGACCTGATCGAGCTGCATTGCGCACATGGCTATCTGCTGTCATCGTTCATATCCCCGCTCACCAACCGCCGTGCGGACGCCTACGGCGGGACGCTGGCGAGCCGGCTGCGGTTCCCCCTGGAGGTGTTCGCCGCGATGCGCGACGCCTGGCCGCAGGACAAGCCGATGACCGTGCGCATCTCCGCGACCGACTGGCACGAGGGCGGCATCACCGGGGACGACGCGATCAAGATCGCCCGCGCCTTCGCCGCGGCAGGCGCCGACGCAGTCGACACATCGACCGGGCAGGTCACTCCCGATGAGAAGCCGGCCTTCGGCCGCTCTTACCAGACGCCGTTCGCGGACGCGATCCGCAATCAGGCAGGCATCGCGACGATCGCGGTGGGCGTGATCTCATCGGCCGACGACGTGAACTCGATCATCCTTGCGGGCCGCGCCGATCTGTGCGCCCTCGGCCGCGCGCATCTGCACGACCCGAACTGGACGCTGCACGCGGCGGCCGAGCAGGGCTACAGCGGTCCGGCGGCCGGGTGGCCTGACCCATGGCGGGCGGGCGGCGCCGCACCGCAGACCGGCCGTTCCGACGGGCCCAAGCCGCGGCTGCAGCTCATCAGGGACGGTGCGCCGGCCACCCGGCATGCTCGCTGGCGGCCCGCCGCGGTCCTTCAGCCCCGCCCGCCGCCAGCAGCCCGGCCCGCCGCCAGCCTGACCCGGCGCAGCCTGACCCGGCGACAGCCCGCAGCCCCGGGTCGTGAATGCTGGCCCTGACCGCTCAGTCACCGCGACTGAGCCATGAACGGTGCGGCGAGCGCAGCCCAGCAGCTTGCAGGCCCGGAGGTGACCGCATGGAACTGGAGCGCGTGAATCCGCCGTCCCTGGCCTCGCCATCAGGGTTCTCGCACGCGGTGGTGGCGACCGGGGGGCGCCTGGTGTTCCTGGCCGGCCAGACGGCGCTCGACCGGACGGGCCGGATCGTTGGTGACTCCGTGGCCAGCCAGTTTGACCAGGCGCTGGCCAACCTCCTGGAAGCGCTGCGGGCGGCTGGCGGCTCGCCGGAGCATCTCGCGAGCCTCACCGTCTACGCCGTGGATCTTGACGACTACCGCGCGCACAGCAGGGAACTCGGCACTGCGTGGCGGCGACTGGCCGGCCGCGACTACCCGGCAATGGCCGCGATCGGCGTCGCGCGGCTGTGGGATCCCGCTGCCCTGGTCGAGATCCAGGGCTGCGCAGTCGTTCCCTGACGGAGGCCGCCGCCGTGGTTCTGCCGCCTGACTGTGCGGTGAGCGCGCGGCCAGGTCCGGTGCGGATCCGGCGGCCACCGGCCCGCCCTTTTCGTGGCACGAGCCAGGGGACCCAGTGGGCCAGCTCCGCCAGTCAGGCTGTCACGCGGTGCATCTTCCGTCACTGGGGGCGCCCAGGGCAACCCGGATCGGCTGGCTGATGGTCAGCCCTAGTGCGTAACTCTCCGGGATGTCAGTCCCGGCCGGCCCGGCCGGGCAGCCGACCAAGGTGAGCCCGGGAGCGCCGTCGCCCAGGGTGTAAGCGTTTCCCACATAGTTATCGCACGACGAGGCGGGCCGAAAGGCTGGCCGGCCAGGGAGCGGTTTCCGCTCGGTTCACTGCGGCCGCTCCGTGACGGCGAGCGCGTGGGCCCGGGCGGACCGGGCGAGACGTCCGCGTAGCGCCGCGAACGCCTCGGCTGCCGCCAGCCCGGGCCACTGATCGGGCAGCAACTCGGCGGGCAGTCCCGGGTCGAGAAACGGCAGCCGCCGCCATGCGGTGAGCACTCGCACGTAGTCAGCGAACGCCGCACGTTCGGTATCCCGTCCCGCCACTGACCTATCCCCGTCGGCCGGGCTCCCGGCCGGCGCCCCGGCGAACCCGCCGGCCGACGCGCCGGTGAACCCCCCGGCGCGCGCCCCGGCCGACTCGTTCCAACGGTCAAGGAGGGCTCTGGCCGCGCCGAGAAACGCCTGGTACTCCATGGCCAGCCGGTCCAGGTCCCACCATCGCCCGAGGAGATCCTGAAGATCGCCGAAGGCCAGGTAGTCAGCGTGGAACAGGTCCACGTAGCTGGCCAGGTCATGCCTGCGCAGCACCTCACTGGTCTCGCTGGCGAGATGGCCCGGGGCTATCCAGACACCAGCCGAAACCGTGCCGAAACCGAGCCACGCAAGCCGCGAACGCAGGGCGTGACGCCGGCGCCGCTCTCGTTCCGGCACGCTGAACACGGCGAGCAGCCAGCCGTCGCGGGCCTGGGCCCGGGGCCGCTCAAAGATCCGCCGATCGCCCTCGGCGAGGATCTCCGTGCCCTGCCGGGACAGCCCATACCCTGCGGCGCCGCCGGCCCGGCGCGGTTCAAGGATGCCGCGCTGCTTGAGCCGGGAGATCGATGAGCGGACCGCTGGCTCGTCGGCGCCGACCGCGGCCATCAGCCGGATCAGCGAGGCGACGCTCAGCCAGCCGCCCGAGTCCCTGGCGTAGAGGCCGTAGATCGTCACGATCAGCGCCCGCGGCTGCGCAGGCAGCGGGCCGCCAGCCTGCTCCGCGGCGGTGAAAGTGGTCACGGCAGGAACATAGCGCCCGGCTGGCCTCGTGACCTCCGGCCGGTCCACGGTTGCCCTGATTCGTTGACTATCGTCATGTAGACGGAATACTGATGACGTCCTGGTGGGCGCCTGAGGAAGGTCCGGCCATGCAGCTCTCGCCATCCGCGCACGTCGACACGTTCTGCCGGGACAACCTGCCCTCCCCCAGCCAGCGACCGGACCTGCTGTTCACGCTGCCCGGCCTGGCCTACCCCGACCGCCTCAACTGCGCCGAGGTGCTCCTCGACAAGACGATCGAAAGGCACGGCGCCGGCCGGCCCTGCCTGCTGTCGGACGGCGACACCTGGAGCTACGGCGATCTGCGGCGCCATGCCGACCAGGTGGCCCGGGTACTCACCGAGGATTTCGGAGTGGTGCCAGGCAATCGCGTGCTGCTGCGCGGCCCCAACACCCCCTGGCTGGCCGCCTGCTGGCTCGGCGCGGTCAAGTCCGGTGCCGTCGTGGTCACCACCATGGCCCTGCTGCGCTCCGCCGAGCTGACCGCGATCTGCGAGATCGCCCAGGTGCGGCTCGCTCTGTGCGACAGCCGGCTTACCGGCGAGCTGGCCGCGGCCGGCGTGCCCGGTATCCAGCTGGTCGGCTACGGCGCCGACGGCCCGGATGATCTCGTCCAGCGGGCCGCGGCCAAGCCGGCTGGGTTCACCGCGGTGGCGACCGCCGCGGACGACGTGGCGATGATCGCGTTCACGTCCGGCACCACCGGCCGTCCCAAGGCGGCGATGCACTTTCACCGCGAGGTGCTCGCGATCGCGGACACCTTCTCGGCCCGCGTGCTGCGGCCCACTCCCGACGACATCTTCACCGGCACGCCGCCCTTCGCCTTCACCTTCGGCCTCGGCGGGCTGCTGATCTTCCCGTTGCATGCGGGCGCGGCCACCCTGCTGCTGGAGCGGGCGGCCCCCGCCGAGCTCGCCGACCACATCGCGGCCCGTGGTGTCACGGTCTGCTTCACGGCGCCGACCGCCTACCGGGCGATGCTCGCCGCCGGCAAGGCCGGCCAGCTGCGCGGCCTGCGCCGTCCGGTCTCGGCGGGCGAGCACCTGTCGGCGGCCACCTGGCAGGCGTTCTACGACGCCACCGGCGTGCGGATCATTGACGGTATCGGCAGCACCGAGCTGCTGCACATCTTCATCTCCGCCGCTGACCAGGCGATCAAGCCGGGCTCGACCGGCGTCCCTGTCCCCGGCTACCAGGCGGCGATCGTGGACGACGAGGGCAAGCCGGTTCCTGACGGCGAGCCGGGGCGGCTCGCAGTCAAGGGGCCCACCGGCTGTAAGTATCTCGCCGATGCCCGGCAGCGGAACTACGTGCAGGATGGCTGGAACCTCACCGGCGACACCTACATCCGCGACAGCGACGGGTACTTCTGGTACCAGGCCCGCTCGGACGACATCATCGTCTCCTCCGGCTACAACATTGCCGGCGCCGAGATCGAGGAAGCGCTGCTCAGCCACCCGGACGTGGCCGAGTGCGGGGTGGTCGGGGTACCCGACGAGGCGCGCGGCCAGCTCGTCAAGGCCTACGTCGTGCTGCGGGACGGCGCACCGGCCGATGCGGCCAAGGTCGGCGAACTGCAGGAATTCGTGAAACAGAAGATCACGCCGTACAAGTACCCGAGAGCCATCGAGTTCCTTGCCGCGCTGCCGCGCACCAGCACCGGCAAGCTGCAGCGGTACCGGCTGCGCGAGCTGTCCGGCTCCTCAGTTCACTACCACCAGGCCGCGCCGCAGTCCTGACCGCTCCCCGAGTGGTCAGCGAACTCGAGATCGGCTGGCCAACGACGGTCTCGCGGCGCAGCGCGACGATGACCGCAAGGCCAGCGACCAGGTAGCCGGCGCCCTGGGCCGCGAGAACCGGGATGATCCCGATGGTCTGGCCCAGGAACCCGGCCGCCATCGTGCCCGCGACGATAGCGGGCGGCGGTCAGACCTCGACCAGCACCGGGATGATCATCGGGCGGCGCCGGTAGTTCTCGTTCACCCAGCGCCCCACGGTCCTGCGGACGAGCTGACGGAGCTGATGGACATCGTTGATCCCGTCGGCGGCAGCCCGGGCCAGGGCTTCCTCGATCCGCGGCAGCACCTCCTCGAACGCCGAGTCGTCGATGCCGGAACCGCGGGCGTGGATCTCTGGTCCGGCGACCGTCTTGCCTGTCGTGGAGTCCACGACGATGACGACGGACACGAACCCCTCGTCGCCGAGGATCAGCCGGTCCTTCAGCGAGGATTCGGTCACCTCGCCGACCGACAGGCCGTCGACAAAGACGTAGCCGCACGGGACCATTCCGGTGACCCGGGCCCGGCCGTCAACCAGGTCGACCACGACCCCGTCCTCAGCGATGACGATGTTCGCGTCGGGAACGCCGGTGAGCGCGGCAAGCTCGGCGTGCGCTTTCAGGTGCCGCCACTCGCCGTGCACCGGGATGAAGTTGGCCGGGCGCACCAGGTTCAGCACGTACAGCAGCTCGCCGGCCGGCGCATGACCTGAGACATGCACAAGAGCATTGCCCTTGTGCACGACCCGGGCGCCGAGCCTGGTCAGGTCGTTGATGATCCTCGACACCGCAGTCTCGTTACCGGGCACGAGCGACGAGGCCAGGATGACGGTGTCGCCCTCGGCGATCCTGATCGGATGGTCCCGTCCGGCCATCCTGGACAGCGCCGACATCGGCTCGCCCTGCGACCCGGTGGAGATCAGCACAATCCGCTCCGGCGGCATCTCCTCCGCCTCGCGCGGCTCGACGATCAGGCCGCCAGGAACCAGGGGCACCCGCAGGTAGCCGAGCTCCCGGGCAACCCCCATGTTCCGTACCATGGACCGGCCGACCAGGGCCACCTTGCGGCCATGCGCGGCCGCAGCGTCCAGCACCTGCTGCACCCGGTGCACGTGGCTGGAGAAGCAGGCTACGATGATGCGCTGCTCAGCGGCCGCGAAGACCTCCGCGAGCACCGGCGCGATCGCCCGCTCGCTGGTCACGATGCCGGGGACCTCGGCGTTGGTGGAGTCCGCCATCAGCAGGTCCACGCCGTCAGCACCCAGCCGCGCGAAGCCGCCCAGGTCAGTCAGGCGGCCGTCCAGCGGCAGCTGGTCCATCTTGAAGTCGCCGGTGTGCAGGACCAGGCCAGCGCTGGTGCGGATGCCGACCGCCAGCGCATCGGGGATGGAGTGGTTCACGGCGAAGAACTCGAGGTCAAACGGCCCGAATGCGACTCGGCTGCCTTCTGCCACCTCGCGGACCTCCGGCGTGATCCTGTGCTCGGTGAGCTTGCTTTTGACCAGTGCGAGCGTCAGCCTGGAGCCGACCAGCGGGATGTCCGGGCGCCGGCGCAGCAGGTAGGGCACGGCACCGATGTGGTCCTCGTGCGCATGGGTGAGCGCCAGCGCCTCGATGTCGCCCAGGCGGCCCTCGAGCGCCGAGAAGTCAGGCAGGATCAGGTCGACGCCAGGCTGGTCAGGCTCGGGGAACAGCACGCCGCAGTCGACGATGAGGAGGCGGCCCGCGTGCTCGAAGACGGTCATGTTGCGGCCGATCTCACCGAGCCCGCCCAGCGCGATGATGCGCAGCCCGTCAGCGGCCAGGGGCGGCGGCGGCCCGAGGCCGGGGTGCGGATGGCTCACCGGAGCTTCACGCCGCCCGCCACCAGATCGGCCCGCAGCTGCTCGGTCTCCGCCGGGGTCGCGTCGACCAGCGGCAGCCGCACTGGGCCGCCGGGCAGCCCGAGCATGCCGAGCGCCGCCTTCGTCGTAATCACTCCCTGAGCGCGGGTCATCCCGGTGTACACGGGAAGCAGTTCGCGATGGATGGCCAGGGCGCTGGCCACGTCGCCGCGCAGGTAGGCATCGATCATCTCGTGCAGCCGGTCGCCGACGATATGGCCGTGCACGCTGACGAACCCGGCGGCCCCGATCGCCAGCCAGGGCAGGTTAAGCATGTCAGTGCCGCAGTAATAGCTCAGGTTCGTGCTGGCCATCACCAGGGAGGCGGCGCCGGGGTCGTCCTTGGCGTCCTTGACCGCGACGATCCTGGGATGCTGAGCCAGCCGGATCAGCGTCTGGGTGTCGATCGGCGTGGCGGTCCGGCCCGGGATGTCGTAGAGCATCACCGGCAGGCCCGTCGCATCGGCGACGGCCGTGAAATGCGCGACGAGACCTTCCTGGGGCGGCTTGCTGTAGTACGGCGTGACCACCAGCAGGGCCGCGGCTCCGGCCTGCTCGGCCTGCCGGGCAAGCTCACAGGTATGCGCGGTGGCATTGGTGCCCACTCCGGCGACGATCGTCGCCCGGTCCCCCACCGCCTCGATCACGGTGCGCAGGAGCCGGTCTTTCTCTGCGTCGGTGGTGGTAGGCGACTCTCCGGTGGTGCCGCTGATCACCAGGCCATCGTTGCGCATGTCGTCGACCAGGTAGGAGGCAAGCCGGGCGGCCCCCTCGTAGTCGACCGCCCCGTCACCGGTCATCGGCGTCACCATCGCGGTGAGCATCCTGCCAAACGGGGCCACCGGGGCGCCTGTGGCGCTCTGGCCCTCTGGCATTGCGAAAGCTGTCATGTAACGAACGCTACCGGGCTGGGGTGGCCGCGGGTACCGGCGACGCGTCACTCGCAGGTAATCGGCCTGGCGGTTTCAGGCGGCCCGGGCGGCTGGCTGGGCGCGCCCGGGGCCCTTGTGAAGACGCGGCGACGTGAGCTCGGGGGTACCCACGTCGCCTGCGTCTGTCTTATTATCGGCCCCCATTGCACATGCCGTTACCCGTTGCGCGCAATTCGTTATAGTCCGGCCCGCCCACCCGGCCCAGGAAAGGAACACTCAGCACACCGGATGCCATATCGCCCCGCGGCTACCGCACCTTCGCGATGTCCGCCCGCTCCCATGATCATCCGCGGCAGTTTCCCATGATCGTGGTGGCTCGCAAGTGCCGGGACACTACCGAGCCACCCGGTCATGAAGCGGCGCCCGCGGGGCACGGGCTGTCGGGCGATGATCGGGCCCAGGGCGCCTGCGGGGCGATGGCCTGGGCCTGGTGCAGCCTGTAAGGGCAGCAGAAGGCGTGTGCCGGGGCGGGTTGACGGCGCTGCCAGGCGGGAAAATACGACGGGGGCCCCTCCATGTATGAGATGGAGGGGCCCCGCCGGGCCCTGCGGCGTTCCAGCGTGCCGATCACTCGGCTGCCCCGCGCCGCAGGCCTACCACCGGTCCTGGCCACTCGCGCGAAGCGCCGGTTACCCGGTCTTCCCGCGTCCCCCGGGGTCGCCCCCGGCTGGCGGCCGCCTGTGGTGGTGAAGCAGTTCTACTGCCTCGCGGCCGGCCCGCACAAGGGCTTCCCCGAACCAGCTCCATGATTCTTTCGCTATGCACAGGACACCGGCTTGTTGTCCCCCGTTCGGCAGCGTTTTCCACCGGCCTATCCACCGGCCCATCCACAGGACAGCCCGGGTAAGTCCCAGGAACTCTGCCCGGCACCCGGCCGGCCTTCCGTGCACGCTTCCCGGCCCGGCGCCTAAGCTGAGGCGTGCGATCACCGATGCGCAACCGTGTCACGCCGCTCGGGGACATCGTCGCCATCGAGCTCCGCGGCGCATGGACAGGCAACCGCGGCAACCTGCACCAGGGCACCGATGTGGTCCGCTTCCATCGCAGCCAGCTGTGGATCACCTGCGCGCTGGCGTACAAGGGCTGGAAGCTGCCGCAATGGGCTCCGGGGCGGTTCACCGTCCTGTTCTTCCACGACGAGGCAGTGTCGTTCGCCGCGGGCCACCGCCCGTGCGCCCTCTGCCGCCGGGATTCCTACAACGCCTACCGGCGAGGGTGGGCTGCCGGTCTCGGCACGGCAGTCCCGCTGGCCAGCCAGATCGACCGCCAGCTGCACGGCGAGCGGATTGTCCGCGGCACCCACCGCCGGCGGCTCCACCGCTCCAGCTGGCCAGAGTTGCCGGCCGGGGCGTTCGTGCTGCTGGATGACCAGCCAGCGGTCGTGCTGGACAGCGCCGTCGTGCCGTGGACAGTGCGGGGTTACGAGGCTGCCCGGAGCCGGCCTTCGACCGGGGCGGCACAGGTGATCACGCCGCCATCGACCGTCGCCGCCCTGCTGGCCGGGTACCGGCCGCAGATTGATCCGGCCGCGGGCGCCGGTCCTGCCTAATCGACCCGGCCGATTGCGTCGGCCGGGGCTAGCGGCGCGCTAACCGGCATAGGCGCTAGCTCACCAACGGGTTCTCGATTCTGAGATATCGTTACTGATATGGACGAGCCTCCCGCATCCGCCGAGCCGCCGCAGCGGCTGCCGGTGCTGCCCGGCTTTCGCGAGATGGCGCTGCGGCGCATGTCACAGGACCGCCACCGGCTGGTGACGGAGCTGACAGCACAGCGCCAGTCAGCTGGCCTGTCCCAGACCGAGGTCGCCGCACGCATGGGCACGTCGCAGTCGGCGGTGGCCAGGCTTGAGGCAGGTGCGGCGGACGTCCGCGCTTCAACGCTCGAACGTTACGCCGCCGCGGTCGGCGGCCAGATCACCTGGCGGCTAACGGAATGACCGCGGCGGGATGGACAGGAGCGAATATGAGGAGCCCGATGAGAGCGGCACTGGCAGATTCGGCCCGGTACGGGATACCGGGCCCGGCAGGCCAGCTGACCGATGGCCGGCCGGGCCTAGGCCAGCCGGGCCCTGGGCAGCCGGTGCCGCCGCCTCCTATCACCCCGCCAAGGGTCTGGCTGGACCACGCCCAGTGGCCTGGCCGGCTCTACGAGCGGTTGCTAGAACAGCGGATCGTTATGGCGAGCGGCCACCTGGATGACGTGGCCGCTACCCGGCTGTCCGCCCAGCTGCTCACCCTGGACGCTGAGGGTGATGACCCGATCCGGCTCGAGCTGCAGGGCCTGGATGCCGACCTGCCTGGCGGGCGCGCTGATACCGCCCGCGCTGGCCGTCTCCTAGCTCGCCGGACCGGGGCCGGACTGCGGTAAGGTAACCCTGTCCTGGGTCGGCCCAGGATGGCGCAGAGCCCAGCGAAGCCGGTGTGATCCCGGCGCTGTCCCGCAACGGTGATGCCCCGCGAGGGGATGAGCCCGGACGCCTGGCCCGCGCCTGCGATCTGTCCTCGGAGGAAGGGCGGTTCGTTCCGGCGCCCCGTTGGCGTCGTGGCGGGCGCACTTCGTCCTCCATTACCCGACGGAGGATGATCATGCGGGCTTTCGAGCGACAGTTCCCGGCGGCGCTGGGCATCGCTGCTGGTGCCGCCGTCTGCGCGGCTTGCGGCACTGCTACCACCAGCGGGTCTGCGTTCAGCTCCGCTGCCGGCGGCACCACCATGCCGCCCGGGGCCTTCCCCGTGACGATCGCGGCAGCCGGCGGTCCGGTACATGTCAAGTCCTGGCCAGCGAGGATCGTGTCGCTGGCCCCTTCGGCGGCCGGGATGCTCTACGCGATCGGGGCCGGGAGCAAGACGATCTGCTGTCATCAGAGCGCCGCCACGGTAGCCAAGCGGCCCGGCGGGGCGGGGCTGACCACGGTCAAGCACTCGCACATCATCCTGCTCAACGACGACATCGCATCCCGTTGGGGCCCGCGGGCGGTTGACCTGCTGCATACGGCGGTGACAGCGGCCAGGAGCAGCCGGTGACCGCGCCTGCCGCGGGCGGTACGGCCAGCGCCGCCGAGCCGGCCAGCGTCAGCAGGACAGCCAGCGCCGCCGAGCCGGCCAGCGCCAGCGGGACAGCCAGTACCGCGGACCCGCCGCGGCCGGCCGCTGGCCAGGACGCGACTGCGGCAACTGGCGCGGCCCTGGCCCGGATCCGGCCTGGCCGTGCTATCGCGGTCGCCACGGCACTGCTCCTGATCGCCATGATCATCGGAGTCTCGGTCGGGCCGGCCGGGCTTTCGCTGCCGATAATCGCGAAAGCGCTGCTGGTGAAGCTGCCATGGCATCCGGCGATGTCGGTCTCGAGCCTGGATTCGGCGATCGTCTGGCAGATCAGGCTGCCCCGGGTCGTGCTAGGCGCACTGGTCGGGGCGATGCTGGCCGGGGGCGGCGCGGCCTACCAGGGCGTGTTCCGCAATCCGCTGGCCGACCCGTACCTGCTGGGCGTCGCGGCCGGTGCCGGCCTGGGCGCAACGCTGAACATCGTGACCGGCGGGAGTCCCGGGCTGCTGCCGCCGGCCGCGTTCGCGGGCGCTGTCTGCGCCGTCGCGCTCACCTACACGCTCGGGGCCGGGCCGGGGCGCGACGGCGAGTCACCGGGGTCCGGCAGTGCCACGGCCTCGATCGTGCTGTCCGGCGTCGCCGTCGCCGCGCTGCTCACTGCCGTGCAGACCTATCTGCAGCAGCAGCACGCCCAGACGCTCCAGGTGGTTTACTCGTGGATCCTTGGCGAGCTCTCCCTGGCCTCATGGTCAGACATCATCCTGATCCTGCCGTACGCCGCCATCTCGGCGGTGCTGCTGATCGCGCACCGGCGCCTGCTCGACGTCCTGCGGGTGGGCGAGACCGAGGCCGGCAGCCTCGGCGTTAACGTGGCCCGGCTACGGCTCACGGTGGTGCTCGCCGCCACCCTCGGCACTGCGGCAGCCGTCGCCGTCAGCGGGCTGATCGGCTTCGTCGGCATCATCGTCCCGCACACCGTGCGGCTGACAGCCGGGGCAAGCTACCGCGTCGTGCTACCGGTGTCGATGATCGGCGGCGCCGCGTTCCTGGTCCTGGCCGACGTCGCCGCGCGGACGGTGCAGGCTCCGGCCGAGGTGCCGATCGGCGTTATCACCGCGGCCGCCGGAGCTCCGTTCTTCCTCTTCGTGCTGCGGTCCCGCCGGACCCGCCGGGATCTGTCGTGATCAGCCTCGATGCGGTGCGTGTCAGCTACGGGCAGCTGACCGCCCTTGACGGCATCACCGAGCAGGTAGCGGACGGCGAATGGCTCGGCCTGATCGGCCCGAATGGCGCGGGCAAGACCACCTTGCTGCGGGCGGTCGCGCGCCTGGCAAGCTACAGCGGCCACATCACGGTCAGCGGGCAGCAGGTCGCCCGGATGCACCGGCGGCGGCTTGCCCGGCTGATGGCCTACGTGCCGCAGCAGCCCCAGCTGCCGCCCGACATGACGGTGGGCGACTACGTGCTGCTCGGCCGTACGCCGCACATCGGCTACCTGCGGGTAGAGACGGACGCCGACCGCCAGATCTGTGCCGGGCTACTGGACCGGATGGCGCTGTCGCCGATGGCGGGCCGGTCCCTGCGGACCTTGTCCGGCGGGGAAAAGCAACGGCTGGTGCTGGCCCGCGCCCTGGCCCAGGAGGCGCCCATCCTGCTGCTCGACGAGCCGACCAGCGCGCTCGACCTCGGCCGCCGGGTGGACGCGCTTGAGCTGATTGACGAGCTGCGCAGGGAACGATCGCTCACCGTGCTGTCGGCCGTCCACGACCTGACCCTGGCAGGCCAGTTCGCCGACCGGCTGCTGCTGCTGGACCACGGCCGGGTGACCGCTGCGGGACCGCCGGACAGCGTGCTGCGGGAAGAGGTGCTGGCCCGGCATTTCGGTGCGGGCGTCCAGGTACTGCAGACCGCCGACGGTGACCTGGCAGTCATCTCCCGTCGGCGGGGCCACGCCGCCGCGGCGACCGTCCCGCAGGACCTGTCCCCGTGATCTCAAGATCACAGCTGGGCAAAGCCGGGTCATCCGGGGCAGGAGTGGCACGAGGTGCGGGCCGGAGTGGCACGAGGTGCGGGCTGGCCGGGTTGCGGGTGGCGCGAGGCTCGGTTACACGCCGAGGCCGCGGCCGATGATCTCTTTCATGATCTCGGTGGTGCCGCCGAAGATCGTCTGCGCCCGGCCGTCGGCGAATGCGCGCGCCACCGGGTAGTCGCGCATGTAGCCGTAGCCGCCGTGCAGCTGGACGCACCGGTCCACCACCCGGTTGCACAGCTCGGTGTCCCACCACTTGACCATTGACGCGTCCTCGTTGGACAGCCGGCCGTCGTTGTGCTCCAGCACCGCCCGGTCGGTGAAGGCGCGTGCCACCGCAAGCTCGGTCGCCATCTCGGCCAGCACGAAACGGTTGTACTGGAACTTGCCGATCGGCCGCCCGAAGGCCTGCCGCTGCTTGCAGTACTCCAGCGTGTCCTCGAACACCTTTTCCGCTCCCGCCAGCGCGGTCGAGCCGATCGCGACCCGTTCCCTCGGAAGGTTCTGCATCAGCGCGACGAAGCCGCCGCCGTCGTCCCCGAGCAGGTTCTCGGCGGGCACCCGCACATCGGAGAAGAACAGCTCCGAGGTGTCCTGGGCGTGCATGCCGATCTTGTGAAGGTTCCGGCCGCGCTCGAAACCGGCCATCCCGCGCTCCACAACGAGCAGGCTGATCCCCTGATGACCAGCCTGCGGGTCGGTCCGGGCCACGACGATCACCAGGTCAGATAGCTGGCCGTTGGAGATAAAGGTCTTCTGGCCATTGAGCACGTAGCCGTCGCCGTCGCGGACCGCGCAGGTGCGGATCCCCTGCAAGTCACTGCCGGCGCCGGGCTCGCTCATCGCGATCGCCGTAATGAGCTCGCCCGAGCAGTAGCCGGGCAGCCAGCGCTCACACTGCCCGGGGCTGGCCAGATGGCGCAGATACTGGCCGTTGATGTCGTTGTGCACCGAGAACGCCGGGCCGTAGGCGCCCGCCCGGGCAAGCTCCTCGTTGAAGACGAGGTAGAACCGGTAGTCGGAGTTGCCGCCGCCGCCGTACTTCTCGTCGATGTCGATCCCGAGCAGGCCGGCCCGCCCGGCCGCAAGCCACACATCCCTGGACACGACACCATCCCGTTCCCACTGGTCGTGGTAGGGCGTGACCTCCCGGGCGATGAAGGAACGGACCAGGTCACGGAACGCCTCGTGCTCGCTGGTGAAGATGTCCCGCTGCATCCGCGCCCCCTGCCGTCCGTCCGCCTTGCACCGCGAAAGTAACACTGCGCACGTGCCGCTGGCACGCCGGTGTTGTGAAGCAGTCATTTCGCAAATATCGTTTCACACTGTGCCTCGCACCGATATCGCGGCTCCTGACCCGTCAGCCGGCCCCCGGACGCGCAGACGCCGCTGCGGATAACCGACCCGAAAGCCATGCGCGCGCTAGCTCACCCGGCGCGGATCGCGATCGCGCAGCACCTGGCCCTTGACGGGCCGGCGACCGCCACCGAGTGCGCACGGATCACCGGCCTGTCGGCGTCCGCCTGCAGCTATCACCTGCGCGCGCTGGCCAGGTGGGGCTTCATCGAGGAGGACAAGGCGAGCGCCGCCGACGGCAGGCACCGGCCCTGGCGTGCCCGCGCGGTACGGGTCAGCCTCCCCGAAGGCGCTGGCCAGCCGGCCGCGGCACGGACGGCAACCCGGCTGCTGACGGAGAACGTGCACGCCCGCTTCACTGAACTCAGGGCGCAGTATGCCGACCGGGCGGCCCGGTACCCGCCGGGCTGGCAGGCGGCCGCCCACCTCGATGAGGTCGCCCTCCATGTCACGCCAGGCGAGCTGGCGGCGATCCGGTCCGCGCTGCTGGAAACGCTCTCGGAATACCGCCGCTCGGACCCGGGACACCGGCCGCCGGACGCCCGCCGCGTCGCCGTGCTCGTCGACCTCATCCCCTGGTTCGCGCCTGACAGCGAGAGCGGGCCATCAGCTGTCCAGGAGGTTCCCCTTTGAGGATGGATAGAGCCAGCCTCGCGCGCGCTACAGCTAGCAGCACGGGCCGCTGGCGCAGCGGTCCGGCGGCAAGCCGCAACTTCAAGCTGCTCGCCGCCGGGCAGTTCACCTCCACAGTCGGCGACTACTGTTACGCGGTGGCACTGCCGTGGCTGGTGCTGTCCGCCCACGGCGGGCCGATCCTCCTCGGCACGGTCCTGGCCTGCTAGGGGGTGCCGCGAACGGTGTGCATCCCGGTGGGCGGAATTCTCGCGGACAAGATAGGGCCGCGGGCCATCATGCTCGGCACGGATGCCGTCCGCTGCGTCCTGGCCGCGGCGCTAATAGTCCTGGCTTCGCAGCGGCTTACCTCGATCGCCCTGCTCGGCCCGGTTGCCGCGCTGCTCGGCGCCGGGGAGGGCCTCTTCCTGCCAGCCTCATTCACCATCATGCCGTCACTGCTCCCGCCAGAGCAGCCGGCCGCCGGTAACGCGCTGTCCACCGCCATGATCCAGGTGGGTTCCCTGCTCGGCCCGGTGCTCGGCGGGAACCTGGTGGCATCGGCGGGCTCCGCACCGGCCTTCGCCGTCGATGCCGCGACGTTCGCCGTCTCCGCGCTGACCCTGGCGCTGATCCGCACGGCCAGGGTGACCGGCTCGGAGCCGGCGCCCTCCGGCCATTCCAGCGAACCGGGCGATCCTGCCGCGGGCCAGGGCAGCACGGCCGCCAAGCTGCCCGGAGTGTGGCCGCTGCTCCGCCGGGAACGCCTGCTGCAGGTGATCGTGGTGCTGGCCGTAGTGGCCAACCTCGTCGGCGCGGGGACGTTCGCTGTCGCCCTGCCTGCGCTGGCTCATGCCAGATTCGGCGCGGGCGGCTACGGGGCGCTGATCGCCTGCACCGGCGTCGGCTCCGTCGCGGGAACCCTGGCCGCGACGCGCGGCAACGCGCTGCGCCGGCCGGCGATCGCCGCCTGCCTGAGCTTCCTGGTCCTTGCGATGGCGGTCAGCCTGGTGCCGTTCGTCGGCGGCCTCCCCGGCGCCGCCGCGGCCATCACCGTGGTCGGAGCCTGCAACGGATTCGGCAACATCATCATGATCACCCTGCTCCAGCAATGGGCGCCCAGACGGCTGCTGGGCCGGGTCATGAGCCTGGTCATGCTGGCGGCGATGGGCACCTATCCGGTCTCCGTGGCGGCGGCCGGCGCGGTGATCCACAGCTACGGCCCGTCGATCTTCTTCCCGGCCGGCGGGATCGCGCTGGTGCTGGCTGTCGCAGGCGCGCTGTCCCAGCGGGAGATCAGGTCGTTCGGCGCTAGCGCCCCCCGGCACTGGCCCTGGAGGGGGGATCCGCGTGAGCGGTCAGGCGGCGCTCGGCTCGGCCAGGTAGGCGGCCCACTGCGGGTCGCCGTCGTGGACAGCGCCGATCAGCCGCCAGTGCGTGCCGCGGGGCACCGCCGGGTCGCAGCGCAGGCTCCAGCCGAGCTCCTCGATCAGGCGGTCCGCCTTGCGATGGTTGCACCGGGAACAGGACGCCACGCAGTTCTCCCAGGCATGCGGCCCGCCGCGGCTGCGCGGCACCACGTGATCGACAGTCTCGGCCTTGGTACCGCAGTAGGCGCACAGATAGTTGTCCCTGCGCATCAGCGCCGCCCGGGTCAGCGGGACCCGGCTGCGATGCGGCACCCGGATGTAGCGGCGCAGCCTGATGACCGAAGGTGCCTCGAGTATGACGGACGCGGACCGCAATACCGCCCCGCCCGCATCGTGGTGCAGGACCTCCGCTTTCTCGCCGATGACCAGACACACGGCGCGATGCAGGCAAATCGTCGTCAGCGGCTCATACGTAACGTTGAGCAGCAGTACTCGGCGCACTCGCACCTCCCCACGGGTGCATAGCTCTTGCGGCCGGGGCACCCGTGACCAGTGTGATCGCCAGGGGGCCCGGCCGCCAACAGCAATAGCGTAACCGGGCGCAGCGGGAACCGGGCTGGCCACGCCGACTCCGGCGGGTTCAGGCCCTTTCCGCAGACCGGGCGGCCCGGCCACCCCCGGCCATAAGGTGACAGCCATGACCGCAGCTGAATATCCGGCAGCCCGGCGCCAGGACATCGTGGAGGAGATTGGCGGCCGCCTTGTGGCCGACCCGTACCGCTGGCTGGAGGATCCCGGTAGCGGACAGACGCAGGCCTGGCTCGCGGCGCAGGACGCACTGTGGGCCGCGCAGGCGGCCGCGCTGCCGGGCACCGCCCAGTTTTCTCAGCGGATCGCCGAGCTGACCGGCGCGGGGGCGGTGGGATCGCCAAGGTGGCGCGGCGACCGGCAGTTCTTCACCAGGCGGATGCCCGACCAGGAGCATTCCGTGCTGTATACGGCCACGCCAGCAGAGGACGAGCGGGTGCTGCTCAATCCGATGACGATCGACGCGGCGGGCACCACCACGCTCGACGACTGGCAGCCGGACACCGATGGCCGGCTGCTGGCCTACCAGCTGTCTGCGGGCGGCTCGGAGGAATCGGCAGTCCGGGTCATGGACGTCGCGACCGGCCAGGACGTCGACGGGCCGATCGACCGGTGCCGGTACAGCCAGATCGCCTGGCTGCCGGGCGGCAAGGCCTTCTACTACACGCGCAAACTGGCTCCGGCGGAAGTCCCGGCCGGTGAGGAGCAGTTCCACCGGCGGGTGTACCTGCACCGCGCGGGCAGCCCGGCCGGAGACGACGTGCTGATCTTCGGCGAGGGGATGGAGAAGACCAACTACTACTCGGTGTCGGTCAGCCGGGACGGCCGCTGGCTGATCATCGGCGCGGCCGCGGGAACCGCGCCGCGCAATGACCTGTGGATCGCTGACCTGGCCGCGTCCCCGCAGGCCGCACCAGAGCTGCGCCCGATACAGGAGGGGACCGACGCGCAGACCGGCGCGCGGGCCGGCCGGGATGGCAGGCTGTACCTGTTCACCGACGCCGGGGCGCCGCGTGGCCGCCTCGTGGTGGCCGACCCGGCCGACCCTGGCGCGGCGGGCTGGCACGACCTGCTGCCGGAGGATCCCGCCGCCGTGCTGACCGGATTTGCCATCCTCGACGGCGCGGAGCTTGACCGCCCGGTGCTGCTGGCGTCCTGGATGCGGCACGCGATCAGCGAGCTCAGCGTGCACGACCTGGCTACCGGCGAGCGGCTAGGCGAGGTGCCGCTGCCCGGCCTTGGCACCGTGGGCGGCCTGACCGAGCGGCCCGAAGGCGGTCACGAGGCGTGGTTCTGCTACACCGACCATGCGACGCCGCCGAGCATCCTGCACTACGACGCGCGCAGCGCGACGCTGCAGACCTGGGCACGCCCCCCTGGGTCGGTCGAGGTACCCGATGTCGTGACCCGCCAGGCCGCCTACCAGTCAGCCGACGGCACCACGGTCCGGATGCTGGTCATTTCCGGGCCCGCTGAGGGCGGCCCGCGGCCCGCGATCCTCAACGGTTACGGCGGCTTCCAGATCAGCATGACGCCCGGTTACGTCCCCTCGATCCTCACCTGGGTGGAGGCCGGCGGCGTCTACGCCATCGCCGGCCTGCGCGGCGGCAGCGAGGAAGGAGAGGACTGGCACCGCGCCGGGATGCGCGAGCACAAGCAGAACGTTTTCGACGACTTCCGCGCCGCGGCCCTGCGCCTGATCGCCGACGGAGTAACGACCCGGGCGCAGCTCGCCATCTCCGGCGGCTCCAACGGCGGGCTGCTCGTCGGCGCCGCGATCACCCAGTGGCCCGACCTGTACGCGGCGGCCATCTGCTCGGCGCCGCTGCTCGACATGGTGCGCTACGAGAGATTCGGGCTGGGCGAGACCTGGAACGATGAGTACGGGTCGGCCGCCAGGCCCCGGGAACTCGGCTGGCTGCTCGGCTACTCGCCCTACCATCACGTGCGCGAGGGGATCGAGTACCCGGCGGTCCTGTTCACCGTGTTCGGCAATGACACCCGGGTGGACCCGATGCACGCGCGGAAGATGTGCGCCGCGCTGCAGCACGCGACCGCGGCACCGGTCGCCGGCCGGCCGGTGCTGCTGCGCCATGAATCCGATGTCGGCCACGGCCAGCGCTCCGTCAGCCGTTCAGTGTCCTTGTCGTCGCAGACGCTCGCCTTCGCCGCTGCGTACACCGGGCTGCGCCGGTGAGCGCGCTGGTGGCGGCCCAGCCGGCCCTGCCGCCGGGTAGCCGTGGCGGCCGGGCAGCCCGGTTAGGGCCGTCGCGCCGGCCGCATTACGCTGGACCGCAGCCATGGACGACGCAACCGAGACCACCCTGTACGACGCGGTAGGCGGCGCGGAGACATTCCGCCGCCTGGTGCACACGTTCTACCGGGAGGTGGCGGCCGACCCGCTGCTCCGGCCGGTGTACCCGAGCAAGGATCTCGGGCCCGCCGAGGAGCACCTGCGGCTGTTCCTGATCCAGTACTGGGGCGGCCCCGGCACCTACAGCGACAGCCGCGGCCATCCCCGGCTGCGGATGCGGCACGCGCACTTCAGGATCGGGGACGCCGAGCGCGATGCCTGGCTGCGGCACATGCGGACGGCTCTCGACGAGCTCGCGCTGGATGCAGCCCGCGACGCGCAGCTCTGGGAGTACCTGGTGATGGCCGCGCACAGCCTGGTCAACCAGCCATCCCGCCCGGGCGGCGCTGATCTGGGCCTGTCACCAGCCTGATCCTGGCAGCCGGCCGGCCGCGCGTCAGCCCGCCGGTCAGCCGCGGGAAAGCGAGCCGCGCCCGGCGCGAAATGCGCATGTCACGCCGCGATCGCTGCCAGCGCGCGAGGTTCCCGCATCAGCCCCTGAAGCCGGACGTGTCATGACGCGCCCGACTGGCTAGCCGCGCGTCAGCTTGCGATAGGTCACCCGGTGCGGCCGGGCCGCCTCCGCTCCGAGCCGGCCGATCTTGTTCTTCTCGTAGGACTCGAAGTTCCCCTCGAACCAGAACCAGCTTGCCCCGCCCTCCCAGGCCAGGATGTGGGTCGCGATCCGGTCAAGGAACCAGCGGTCGTGGCTGGTGATCACGGCACAGCCGGGGAACTCGAGCAGCGCGTTCTCCAGTGACGAGAGCGTCTCCACGTCGAGGTCGTTGGTCGGCTCGTCGAGCAGCAGCAGGTTGCCGCCCTGCTTGAGAGTGAGCGCCAGGTTCACCCGGTTCCGCTCGCCGCCGGACAGGATCCCGGCGGGCTTCTGCTGATCAGGTCCCTTGAACCCGAAAGCGGCCGCGTAGGCGCGGCTGGGGATCTCGGTGCGGCCGGCCCGGATGTAAGACTCCCCGTCCGAGATGGCCTCCCAGACGTTCTTGTCCGGATCGATCCGCCCGCGCGACTGATCGACGTACGCGATCTTCACTGTCTCGCCGACCCTGATCGATCCGCTGTCCGGCTGCTCCTCCCCCACGATCATCTTGAACAGCGTCGTCTTGCCAATCCCGTTCGGCCCGATGACACCGACTATGCCGTTGGGCGGGAGGCTGAAGCTCAGGTCTTCGATCAGCATCCGGTCGCCGAAGCCCTTGGCCAGGTCGGTGACCTCCACCACCTGGCCACCCAGGCGCGGGCCGGGCGGGATCTGGATCTCCTCGAAGTCCATCTTGCGGTTCTGGTCGGCCTCGGTGGCCATCTCCTCATACCGCTGCAGCCGTGCGCGGCTCTTCGCCTGGCGCGCCCGCGGGCTGGATCGCACCCACTCCAGCTCGTCCTCAAGGCGCTTGCGCTTCTTCGCGTCCTTGGCGCCCTCGACCTTGAGCCGCGCCGCCTTGGTCTCCAGGTAGGTGGAGTAGTTGCCCTCGTACGGATACGCGTGACCGCGGTCCAATTCGAGGATCCAGCCGGCCACGTTGTCAAGGAAGTACCTGTCGTGGGTGACGGCCACGACCGTGCCCGGGTACTTCTCCAGGTGCTGCTCGAGCCAGAGCACGCTCTCGGCGTCGAGATGGTTGGTCGGCTCGTCAAGCAGCAGCAGGTCCGGCTGCTGCAGCAGGAGCTTGCACAGCGCGACCCTGCGGCGCTCGCCACCGGACAGGACGCTGACGTCCGCGTCGGGCGGCGGGCAGCGCAACGCGTCCATGGCCTGCTCAAGCTGGCTGTCGAGGTCCCACGCCTCGCGGTGGTCAAGCTGCTCCTGAAGCTTGCCCATCTCCTGCAGGAGGGCATCGGAGTAATCCGTGGCCATCTGCTCGGCGATCTCGTTGTACCGCTCCAGCAGAGCCTTGGTGTCCGCGACGCCGTCCTCGACATTGCCGAGGACTGTCTTGCTCTCATCCAGCCCTGGCTCCTGATCGAGCATGCCGACCGTGAACCCCGGCATCAGCCTCGCGTCGCCATTCGAGGGCTGCTCGGTGCCGGCCATGAGGCGCAGCAGCGTCGACTTACCGGTGCCGTTGGGCCCCACCACGCCGATTTTCGCACCCGGCAGGAAGGCAAGGGTGACGTCGTCGAGAATGACCTTGTCGCCGTGCGCTTTCCGCACCGCGCGCATCTGATAGATGAACTCGGGCATGTACTCAAGGGTAGGGGCTGCCGCGCGGCGCTCTGCACAGTGCCGTCCAAGCGGCGCTGCGCGCTGCGCTGACCAGGCCCGCGCAGCACCGGCCACCGGGGGGCACCGGTCCCAGTGGTCCAGCGTGACCGAGTCTCACGAACCGGGGCGGTGCGGGCCCGGGGAGGCAACGCCCGTCTCGTAGGCGATCACGACAAGCTGCGCGCGGTCGCGCGCGTTCAGCTTGGCCAGGACCCTGCTGACATGCGTTTTTACCGTCGCGACGGACAGGTGCAGCTTGGCCGCGGTCTCGGCGTTGGACAGGCCGGCTGCCACCTGCGCAAGCACCTCACGTTCACGGCCGGTGAGCTGCGAAAGCAGCCCTTCGGCCGGCGGGACGGCTCGCGGCCGGCGAGCGAACTCGGTGATCAGGCGCCGGGTGATGCTGGGGGTCAGCAGCGCGTCCCCTGCGGCGACGACCCTGATGGCGTCGAGCAGCTGCTCGGGCGGGGTGTCCTTGAGCACGAACCCGCTGGCACCGCTGCGCAGCGCCTCGAAGACATGCTCGTCCTCATCGAAGGTGGTCACAATGAGGATGCGGGGCGGCTGAGCCTGATCGCCGTCGAGTATCACCTTGGTGGCTTCGAGCCCGTGCATGACTGGCATCCGGATATCCATTAGCACGACGTCGGGCCTGAGCGCCCTTACCTGACGGACCGCCTGGACACCGTCCCTGGCCTCGCCGACCACACGCAGATCGGCAGCAAAGTCGATCAGCATCCGGAAGCCTGCCCGGACCAGGGCTTCGTCGTCGGCGATCAGCACCCGGATCTGGTCGCCGGGGCGGGCGCCGGGGTCGTCAGTCACCGGCGGTGCCGGACCGCCGGCGGTCCCGGGCCGGCAGCCGGGCCACGACCGCGAAGCCGCCCTCCGGTCTGGGGCCGACGGTGAGCTGGCCGCCCAGCATCGCGGCTCGCTCACGCATTCCCACGATCCCGAGGCCCGCGGGCCCGGGCGGCGACGGCGGCGGCCCCGGTCCGTCGTCGGTGACGGTAATGATCAGCTCGGACGGGCCGCTAGCCACCTCGATCGAGGCGCGTCCCGCGCGAGCGTGCTTCACGACGTTGGTCAGCGCCTCCTGCGCGATACGGTAGCCGGACAGTTCCACCGCCGTGCTGTAGGAACGCGGCTGCCCGGTGCACTGGTAGCTGAGGCACAGACCGCTCGCCCGCAGCCCGTCAACGAGCGCGGGAAGATCGGTGAGTGTCGGGGTGGCGGGTTCGTGCCCGGCCGCCGGGTCCCTGATCTGCCTGAGCAGCTGCCGCACTTCGTCGAGTGCCGAGCGGCTGGCCGTCTCGATGGTCGCGAGCGCGATTCGCGCTTCCTCAGGGCGCTCGTCGAGCAGCAGCCGCGCCACGCCCGACCGGACCGCGATCATGCTCAGGCTGTGCGACACAACGTCGTGCACGTCCCTGGACAGCCGAAGGCGCTCCTCAGCCCGGACACGCCCTTCCTTCTCCGCGGCCTGGCGCCGGCTCTCAAGCTCCAGGCGCTGCCGGTAGGTGCGGCGGGCCCGCGCCATGTCGCCGGCGAGCCACGCCGGGATCGCCGCGATGGCCTGAACGGCGTCCTGATCCTGGCCCGGATGCAGATGAATGGCCAGCGGCAGGGCGGCCCAGGTGACCAGGCCCGCCGCGATCACCGCCGTCAGCGATGACCGCCGGTCACTGCGGTCAGCGGCGGTGAAGACGGCGATCGCGAAGTTGGGGCCGGCGTTGCTGACGAACGGCGTGAACCGTACGCCCGCGAATGCCGCGGCCGTGTAGATGACGGCGACCGCGACCACCGTCGCGACCGGCCATCTGCGCCGGACGATGAGCGGCGCAGCGGCGAGAATGCCGAACCCGGTGACCGCCAGCGGCGAGCCGATCCTGGATGCCGCCCCGAGCAGGACAGGCAGGGTGAAGGCAGCAAAGCAGCCGGCCGCGACCGCGATATCGATGACGTCAGGGACCGCTCGCTCACCCAGCCGGCCGGCCATCCTGGCAAACCACGGCGGCGGGGCCGCCTCGGCCGGCCGGCCGGTTACCTGCAAGGTCGCCATGACCCGACGATAATGCGGCATCCCCGCTGCAGAGGTCAGTCTCGCGGCCGAATCACTGCTCATCCCCGGGATGGATGCACGAGAAATCCGCTGCTTGCGGAGGACGTCAGACCGAGACGCTGGCCCCGCGACACGGGCGCTCCGGCCCGGCCAGCGTGGAACCATGACAATCGAGATTCGCCGGATCGCCCGGCAGCTGTCCCCGTCCCTCACCGCCTCGGCGGCCGCGCTGTTCGCCTGCGGAGCGCTCTGCGGCTGGTTCATGTATCTCGGCCGGTCTCCGATCCGGGAGAAGTACATCCCTGGTACGCCGGCCTACTGGCAGCACCTCCTCCTGGCTGCCCTGGCCGGCGTGCTCTTCGGCTACGCCCGGTGGCGGCACCGGCGCCGGTTCGGTCCCCGCTCTGCACGCCTGTGGCTGCTGGCGCCGCTCGGAACGGCCGCCGCCCGGCGAGCGGCGCGGACCATGCACGGTGCCCAGGGCGGCCCGTCCGGATTCGGCCGCGCGCTCCTCGCGCTGCCGCCCGCGGCGGTGTTCCTCTACGTGTTCTACCGGTGCGGCATGCAGGTCACCGCCGGCCTGGACCCGAACGGCACGGTCAACGCCTGGGGCGGCCCGACCTATCTCGGCGCCATGGCCTTCCACTACTTCGACGGCATCCTGATGCTGGCTGCCGCATGCTGGCTGCTTGACCTGATCCTGCTGCCAGACCGGCAGCAGGATCAGGTCGCACTGCTGATCAGAACGGCGCCGCCACCCCAGCTGACTGTGCCGCGAGCGACGCGATCGCATCCTCGTCGAACATCTCTGGGCCGGCTGGCCCGTCCGCATCGGCCGCGCGCCCGACCCCGCCGCTAGCGGCCAGCGCCGCACCATCGTCCCCGCCGGCGGCCGGATCTGCGGCATAGCCGTTGCCGCCCGCGGCAAGATCCGCGCCGTACTCCGCCGCTGTCCTGCCGGTCGCCGGCCTGGTGCGCTGGAACTGCGCCACTCCCCTGCACAGGTCATGCCCGATCGAGCTCGCGTCCACGTCGACCTGCGTCCGCTGGACGCCCTGCTTGTCATCGTAGGAACGGACCGACAGGCGCCCCTTGACCACCACCGGGTCGCCCTTGCGCAGGCACACGGCGACGTTGTCAGCCAGCTTCCGCCAGCAGGTGACCGTCACGTACGAGGTGGTCCCGTCCGTCCACTCCCCGGTGGCGCGGTCCAGCCACCGGGGAGTCCAGGCCACCCGCATCGACAGGTTCTGGACGCCCTCACCGATGGTCTTGGTCCTCGGCTCGCTGGCCACATAGCCGGTAAGGCTGATGTGTGCCTCATTCATCATCGCGATCCTCCTGAGCCCTGCGGCACCGGCGCGCCACTCGCGCCAGGACTGCCGTACCGGCGGCACGGCACCGCCCGGCTGCTCTCCACGGTCCCGGGCCGCCACCGCGCGCGCGGGAAAGTCGCGGCTGGTGTGGATAACGAGGCCGCCCGGCCAGCTCCTGTGGATGGCCGGCTTCCGTTCAGGAGGGCCACGTGGGACTATGCGCAGCCGGTCCCGCGGCCAGCCTGCGGCACGGCAGCCGCGATCAGGCGGCCACCAGCTCGGACGGCTCGGCAATGACATCAACCAGCGCGCCGTTACGCATGACCGTGATCGCCAGGGGCCTTCCGATGGCCTCGCTGAACATCAGCCGCTGCAGATCCTGGGCCTTGCCGACCGGGCTGCCCCCCGCGCTCAGCAGCAAGTCGCCAGCGCGCAGGCCGGCCCGCGCGGCCGGGCCATCGGGCACTACCTCGGCGACCCGCAGGCCGCTCGTCCGGCCGAATCGATCGCGCAGCGGCGCAGGCAGCGGCGCAGGCATGGTGACAAGCCCCAGGTAGGCCCGGCGGACCCGGCCGTGCTGCATGAGCGCGGAGATGATCTTCCTGCTGGTCGCGTTCACCGGCACAGCCAGTCCCAGCCCGACACCGGCGACCGCGGTGTTGATGCCGACCACCCGGGCGCGCGCGTCGGCCAGCGCGCCGCCTGAGTTGCCAGGATTAAGCGCCGCATCGGTCTGGATCACGTCCTCGACGAGTGCCCCGGCGGCGCGGGTCGGCAGCGACCGGCCGAGTGCGCTCACCACCCCGGCGGTAACTGAGCCGGCTAGCCCCAGCGGACTGCCCACGGCCACGACAAGCTGCCCGACAACGAGCTCATCCGCCTCGCCGAGCTCAGCGGGCGGCGGCGTCGGGCCGCCGGCGCGGACCACGGCCAGGTCGGAGAGCGGATCGGTGCCCACGACGGTAAACGAGGCGGTGGTGCCGTCGGAGAACAGTGCCGTGCCGCCCTGGGCCCGGCCGACGACGTGGGCGTTGGTCAGCAAGAACCCGTCGCCGGTGTAGACGACCGCCGAGCCGAGGCTCTCGCCGCCACGGCTGCCCTGCGGCACCCGAAGGCTGGCCACTTTCGGGGTGAGCCCGGCGGCCACGGCTGTGACGATCCGGGAGTATGCGTCCAGCGGCGAGTCAGCTGTCATGTCGTCCTCCAGCTAGCTGGATTACAACATTACATCAGCTTGGGCTGGTCTGGAATGGCTCCGGACCGGCCGGCCGCGACCAGCAATTCCTCCTGAAAGCGCTGATACTCTGACAGTTCCTGCTCGACCGGGACAGTCACCATCTCGCGTGCCACCATCGCTATCCGGGACCGCATGTCCGCCTCGACGTCCTCGTGCTCGCGCTCGGCGGCGGCCCGGACCAGGTTCACGCAGCCTGCCGCGGTCAGCCAGCCGAGGAAGAGGAACGCGGCCATCAGCAGACAAATCCACGGAATCAGGGCTGCGTCACTGAACAGCCCCGGCACGTTACTGGCGGCACTGAATACGCCGAAGGCCACGATCGCGGCGATCCAGGCCAGCCCGACGATGACCGCGCCGAGCAGCAGGCCCTGAAATGCGCCGATCAGCCGCCACCAGGGCGCGATCTTGTCGTCGGTGGGCAGCGATTCCCCCATGGCGGTGCCGAGGGCGGCGGGAATCTCCTCGGCCATCGATCGCACGGCCGTCCGGACTGTCCTGGACCATGGCTTCGGCAGCGGCGGCCCGACCTCGTCGGCAAGCCTGGTGAGCGCATTGTCGATCTCCGCCTGCTGGGCGCCCGATGGCCCGGCCGTTACCGTCCGGACCTCCTCCCAGAGCTTGCCGAGCCGCGCTTTCCGCACCGGATCGCGGCCGGTCAGGCGCACCGCCAGCCACGCGACCGGCCAGCCGACGTAATCGACCGCGCGAAGCTCGCGGGCGCTCTGCAGCGAGTCACCCACCGCCGGCACCCCGGCGGCCGCGCTGAACGCATCGGCTAGCCGGGCCGTGCTGGCCGCCTGGACCGATGCGGTGCCAGCAGGAACGGGCGCGTTCCCCGCCGCGCCCGAGTCCCCCGAGCCCGGGGCGCCCGCGTCGGCAGCGCTCGCACCGGCCGCCTGGGCGGCCGTGGCCGCGTCGACGTACGGCGCGAACCGCGCCACGATCCCGTCCATATCAGCCGAAAGGCGGGCGGTGGCCGCCTTGCGCTGCGACACCGTCTGGACGAGCAGCTTGCGCAGCGCATCAATGCCAGCCCCGGTGACCGCGGAGGTGACCAGGATTGCGGCGTCATGCAAGCCCTCGGAATCGAGGAGCCGGCGCAGGTCGGAAATGCAGTCCTCGGTCTGCGCCTCGCTCAGCAGATCGCACTGGTTCAGCACCACGGCCACCACCTCAGAGTGGCCGGCCAGCGGCACCAGGAACCTGCGGTGCACCGCTGCGTCCGCGTACTTCTGCGGGTCGAGGACCCACACCATCAGGTCGGCCAGGCCGACAAGGCGGTCAACCTGCTGCGACGCGCCAGCCACCACAGAATCGTGATCCGGCAGGTCGAGCAGGACCAGCCCGGCCATGGCTTCCTCGCCGCGGTCCAGCGCACTGCCCCGTGCGTACCGGTACCTGCGCGGCACGCCCAGCCATTCAAGCAGCGGGCCCGAGCCTGCCACGCCCCACACGCACGCGTGCGCATCCCTGGTGATCGGCCGCGTGACTCCGACGGTCGAGAAGTCAGCGCCGGCCAGCTGGTTGAAGAGCGAGGACTTGCCGCTGCCGGTGCCGCCGGCCAGTGCCACGACCGTGTGACTCGCCGACAGCCGGAGCCGCTCGCCCGCTCGCCCGAGCAGTTCCTCGGTGTCGTCAAGAAGCTTCTGGCTGAACCCGTCGCTGCCGCTGCGGGCGGCGCCGATCTGGATCAGCCTGGCCACCGCGGTGAGGCGGTCGGACAGGCCAGCCCCGGTCCCCGCCGGGTCGGGCTCGGCGAACTCGCTGCCGACCAGTCCCGTCCCGGCCAGTCCCGTCCCGGCCAGACCGGTCCCGGCCAGACCGGCAGGCGCGGGCCCGAGCCCGGCAACGCCGCGCCGCGGCCGGCCCGCGGAGGGCACGCTGGGCCACAGCGGCGTCCCGCTCGTCATCGTGCTGCCTCTAGCGCGTAGGCCGCCTGGTAGAGCTCGGCAGCAGCGGTCTCGTCCGGCTCGCCAGCCGCGTCGACCAGCTCGATGAAGCGCCGGGTCTCCTCGCTGAACAGCAGGCTGACCCTGCCATGCAGGTCCAGGCGTGCCCGGGCCCCGAGATCCCGCAGCAGCCCGGCACCGAACATCGCGGTCAGGATGCGCTGCGGGACCGCGCTGGTGCCTTCAGTGACGGCCACGTCGCCAGCCCCGTAGCCGAGCAGGCCGACCGTGAGCACCAGCGCAAGCAATTCGCCGTCGAAGGCAGCCACCCTGGCGACCGAGCGCTTGGTCACGTTCTCGGACTCGACCAGGTGCATGACGTGGTCCTGCCAGGCGCTGATGGCACGGGCCGCCCGCGTGGCGAGGTCGGGTGACGACCTGGCCAGGGATGCGACGCCCGCGGGCCCGGCAGCCGCCGGAAGGCTGCCGTTGCTGGCGCTCTGAGCGAACTCCAGCACGGCGGCGGTCAGCCCTGACTCGCCCGCCGGGCGGCCGGCGCCGGCCGCAGCGACTTGACCGAGTAGCGCCGCGCCTGCCGAATGCTCCTGCCACCGCGTGACGACATCTTCAGCGGCCCGGTCAGCGATCGAGGCCACCAGCGTCTCAAGCCCGGTGCGCAGCGCCGTCTTCAGCGCGTTGGCCCTGGCCGGCGTACGCCGTCTGCGCGGCCGCGCGGCTGGCCGGCCGGGCCTGCGAACTTGCAGCATCCGCAGCAGGTCACCAGCGCCAGCGAACTCCTGCCACCGGGCGAGGATCTCGCCGCGCAGCAGCGAGCCGTTGCGGGTGGCCTCGTCGAGCTCTGCCAGCCCGGCGGCATATGCCGACTCAGCGCATGCTTGCAGCTCCGAGCGGAGCACCAGCTGCTCCTCGGCCTGCGCGGCCAGCGCAGGCACCCTGGCCCGGAAGGTGTCCAGCACTCCCGACATGGTCTGGGTCAGTACCGCGATCCGCCGTTCCTCCCTGAGCGCGGTGTCCTCAAGCCATTGCCGCACCGGCCCGTAGACCGCCGACGGCAGGGTGCCATCCGTGACGACCGTTTCCGCGATCATGAAGCGCCGCGCGGTCCTGAGGCCGTTAGCCGCGAGCATCGCGTCGAAGTGGGCCGTGAGCGGCCGGGCGGACTCCTCAGGAACCCGGGACAGCACGATCGCCAGGGCCGCGCCCCTGTCTCTGGCCTGCTGTAGCAGCTCCCACACGGCGGCGTCCGCGTAGCGGCTTGAACTCGTCATGAACAGCCACAGGTCAGACGCATCAAGGAACTGGTGCGCGAACTCGCGATGAGCCTGCACGACGGAGTCGATATCCGGCGTGTCCAGCAGGGCCACGCCCCTGGGCATGCCTTCGCTGGCGGCCAGGACCAGCAATCCATCCCGGCCCGGCATGGCGAGGCCCTGCTGACGGACCCGCGGCAGTGTCGGAAGGAACACGTTCTCGGCGAACCAGCGGGCATCGCTGGGATGGCAGGCGAGCACCGGGCTGTTGGTCGTCGGCCGGCGAATGCCCGTCGCACTCACCTTCATGCCGACCAGGCTGTTCATCAGCGTGGACTTGCCCGCGCCGGTGGATCCGACCAGGGCCACCAGGATCGGGGCTTCGGACTGCCGCAACCGCGGTAGCAGGTAGTCGTCAATCTGGCTGAGCAGCTTCCGCCGCTCCGCGCGCGCCTCGGCCACCCCGGGAGCCTCGAAAAGCAGCGGCAGCTCCACGATCTGATGACGCAGCGCCAGCAGCGCGGACTCCAGCTTGCGCGCATCGACCCGCACATGCGGCTCAACGTCCGCCGCCACGCGGCGCGCCCCGCCGTCCGCGGCTCGGCCCGAAGCGCTGTCCGCGCCCCCCGCGGCGTGCTGCGCTACCGGGGGCGGGCCGGCCGCGGGATCTGGTCCCTGGACATGCGCAGCCCCTGCGCCGGCGCCGCTCAGCGGCACCGACGCAGCCGTCACGCCCTGTCCTTCTGTCATACCGTGTGGCCTCCTGACCCCGGCAAGTCGCCGGCCACGGAGCCATCCTTCTTACCAGGTCATTACCCTTAGCCGGGCATCTCACCAGAGCTTGGCGGGTATCTCGGCGCCTCGCCCCGTATCCAGTCTTGCCGTAATTGTGTGCCGCGAAAGCAGGTTACCGTCCGTTACGGGCCAGGATGACCGAAACGGGGGTGCTGCCAAGCCCGCGCCGACGAACTAGGTTATCCGGGATGACCTGCGGCTGACCGGGCGCAGCCCGCGGCCGCTACGGCATCGGTCCCGGCATCGGCGCTGACCCGCTGACCTGCATGGCCGAGCGCAGCAGCGCTTCGAGTGCCGCCGCGGCCACGGCGGCACCGCCCTTCTCCGACACGTTGCTCAGCGCGGGCAGCCCGCTGGCCCGCAGCGCGTCCTTGGCCTCGGCGGCGCCCGCAAAGCCCACTGGCATACCGATCACGAAACCCGGCTCGACATCCCGGGTGATGATCTCCCGCAGTGCGCTGGGCGCGCAGCCGACCACCCAGATCGCCCCGGGACCGACCTGACCGAAGGCCAGCCGGACAGCCGCCGCAGCCCTCGCGATGTTGGCGGTCCGCGACAGGCGCTGGGTCAGCGGCTCGTCGATTTTGCAGACGACCGGGCAGCCGGTGATTCCCACCGCGACCATGGCAGCGTCGGCGATCACCGGTGCTCCGGCTGCGAGCGCGTCGACTGCTGACTCGAGCGCCTCCTCGTCGCAGACCAGATCGGTCGCGTAGTCGAAGTCGGCACTGGCGTAAATGACCCGTTCGGTGACGTCCCGGCTGAACCTGGGCAGCCTCGCCAGGTCGATGCGGGACCGCAGGATCCGGTAGGACTCCGCCTCGGGCGAATCCGCGCCGGCAGCTTCGTCATAGGGCCTGCTCACCGCGCGATCACCTCCTCAGCCGGGCAGATCACCACACAGCTCAGATCACCACACAACTCAGTCATAGCGCCGCGGCGGCCGGCCCGGCCGGCCAGCGGCACTACGGAGCCGGCGTCAGCCGCAGGGCGCATGCGTGCTCCGGGCACGTTAGCAGGCGCCCGTTTACAGGGTAGGCAAACCCGGCCAGAGCGGGACCGCCGCCCGGCCAGCCCGGCTTTAACGCCGATGACGTGCGGGTCCGCCGATACACTAGCGGAGCACATCTTGGGGGTTGCGCTGCGGCAACGCCGCCACCCGGGTGCCGGGGCGTTCAGGAACCCTGGGGGCGGCGTTCAGGCTGGCCGCACGTGAGCCCGGTTGGATCCATAAGGGCCGGGCTGCACCTGACAATTGATGTGAATGGAGCATGCATGGCGGACGAGAGTCGTTCCCGGGTACTTGTGACCGGCGGGTCCGGCTTCATCGGGCGGCGCCTGGTCCGTGCGCTGGCCGAGGCCGGCGCCGACGTCACGGTCGCGGACCGGCGGCCGTTCCCGGACGGCGATGTCCGCACCATCCTCGGTGACCTGTGCGACCCCGCGGTCGTCGCCCGGGTGATCCAGCCAGGCACCGACACTATCTTCCATCTGGCCGCGGTGACCCGGGTGCTGTTGTCCGTCCAGGACCCGGCGGGAACGTACCAGCTCAACGTCGAGGCCACCGCGGGCCTGCTGGAGCAGGCGCGCATTCACGGGGTCGGCTCCTTCGTACTGGCCTCGACTAACGCCGTCACCGGCAACGTGGGGACGGCGGTCATCACCGAACAGACGCTGCTCCGCCCGCTTACCCCGTACGGGGCGACGAAGGCAGCCGGCGAGATGCTGCTAGCCGCCTACGCCTCCTGCTACGGCATGGCCTGCAGCGCGCTCCGGTTCACGAATGTCTACGGGCCCGGCATGCGGGAAAAGGACAGCCTGATACCGCGACTGATGCGAGCGGCCAGGGCCGGCCGCGGCATCCAGGTCTATGGCGATGGCGCCCAGGTGCGCGACCTCGTGCATGTGGACGATATCGTCGCCGGCACCTTCGCGGCGTGGCAGGCCCGGCACGCCGGGCCGCTCATCCTCGGCTCCGGGGAGTCGGTGTCGGTCAATGAGATCCTGGCCGCCGCCCGCAGCGTCACTGGCGCGGAACTGGCGGCCGAGCATGTCCCCCCGAAGCCAGCCGAGATGCCCGCGGTGATCGTGGACATCTCCGCCGCCCGCACGCTCGGCTACAAGCCGGCGCACGATCTCAAGTCCGGCCTGGTGACCGTGTGGCCGGAATTCGCGGAGGAAGCACAGTGACCGCCGGCTACTCGCGGGACGAGATGATCGACAGCGAAGCCGCCCGCGACTTCGCCCAGGAGTACGGGGCCCTCGCCACCGCGCTGCCGCCGCTGGCCATCGTCATCGCGGCGTTCAACGAGGAAGGCTCGATCGGCCCGGTCATCGGGGCACTGCCGGGCACCGTCGCCGGGCTGGCGACTGTCAAGATCGTGGTCTGCGACGGCGCGGTTGACGGCACCGTCAAGGAGGCCGCCGCAGCCGGCGCACTGGTCTGCGATGTGCCGGTCAACCGCGGCCAGGGCGCCGCCCTGCGGCTCGGGTACCGGCTCGCCCGCGAAGGCGGGGCCCGTTACATAGTGACGACCGACGCCGACGGCCAGTACAACCCGGCAGAGATCCCCGTGCTCCTCGCGCCGATCCTCGCCGGGACGGCGGACTTCGTGACCGGGTCCCGCGCGCTCGGCAGCGAGGAGACCGCCGATCCGGTGCGCCGGCTGGGCGTGCGGGTATTCGCCCTGATCATCAGCCTGCTGGCAGGTAAGCGCATCACGGATCCCGCGTTCGGGCTGCGCGCGATGCGCGCCGAGGTCACTGGCGCGGTGCGCCTGGAGCAGCCCCAGTACCAGTCGGCCGAACTGCTCATCGCCGTCATATCGCGCGGCTTCCGCGTCGCCGAAGTGCCCGCCACAATCCACAAGCGCAGGATCGGCGAGAGCAAGAAGGGCCGCAATACGTTCTATGCCCTGCATTTTGCCCGGGTGATCGCCGGTACCTGGTGGCGCGAGACTCAGCGCCGGGCACGCCCGTCCGCCAGGCCCGCGCCAGGCTTGGCGTCGCGGCCAGGACCGCCCGCGGACCCGTCGCCGGGAACCGCCAGCGTCACCGGCTCGCCCTCGGCGGCCATGAACGCGGCCGCCTCCGATCCGCCGCCAGGCGAGCCCATGGATCCGCGGTCCGCGAAGAGGACGTAGTGGAAGATCGCGAACCTGGTCACGAAGGTCACGCAATTAGCCAGCAGGTACGCCGCGTTCACCACGGCCACCCGCTGCCAGTGGCCCAGTCCCATCGAAACAGCCCAGACACTCGCGTAGTGACTGACCACCCCGAGGACGATCCAGGCGCCGACGGAGACCGCCCAGAACGGCAGCGTCTCCTTGAGCACGTGCGGCTTGCCCTTGCGCTCCCACGCCCAGCGGCTGAGGACGTAGCTCACCGCGGCGCCGGCCATCGAGGCGATGACCGCCGATGTGCCGGCGCTCAGCCGCGTGATGCCGACCAGGATCGCCAGGGTCAGCTGGCTGGTTGCCACCGCCGCCAGGGACACCGGCACGAACCGCATGAATCGATTGCCCGTGTTGGTGCGGAGCCTGCGCCTGATGGATCCAGGAAGCAGTCTCCACGCGAGCTTAGCGATCTTGGGCGGTGCCATTGTCATAGGTGTCCTAGGTTGCCAGGCGCATTGACCAGGTGAGACAGGTATACAGTACGGGAGCGCCCGGCGTGGCCGATGATGCAGTCCGCCATCTGGGGGACGTGCGCTTGCGTCCCTGCTGCCGCCTGGCACCCGCGATGCGTTAAGAGCAAATCTGGTTTCGTTCGCACCGCGCCACAGTATGTCGCTGATTTATGCCCGTAATGGTGAGTCGCGTCGCGTGACGCCGACGATCGAATGGCGCAAGCCATCCAGCGTGATCTCCAGCTAGTCCGCACCGCGCCGCATCGTGCCGCCGGGCGGCGGCAGGCTGACGTTGAGGTAGTCCTGGTCGACATCGATCGTGTCGCCGCCGAACGTCTGCTCGACATTGCCGTTGTACTGGTGCAGCCGCCGGTGCGGGCTCCATTCATGCGGCTCGAACACCGGATCATGGGTGTTCCGCGATCCGTTCCACAGCGCGTCGTAGATCACGTCCGGCATCGCGTAGGCGCCGATGAAGTACTGCTGGGCGAGATCCGCGATCCCGGACAGCGAGCTTGAGTAAACGCCGGAGTCATAACCCAGCTGATGGATCATGACGGTCCAGGCTGACAGGAAGCTCAGCACCTCCCCGGTGTCCCTGGGCGGATACGCCTCCATGTCGTAGTAGAGCGGCGTGCGCCGCCTGAACCCGAGCAGTTCCGCCTGGGTGACCGCGTCGGCCGCGGCCGCGGTGCCCTGCGCGGCCGGCGAGCTGAGCTCGCCAAAGGACGCCTGCGGCCCGACGTACAGGGGAATGAAGTGCCAGCCGGCTCCGGCCTCCCGCCTGAGCCAGCGACGGGTCAGGTTGGGCTGCGCGCACGCGCGGTCGGAGCCGCCGACATAGATCCCGACCGCCCGGTACCGCGAGTGCCGCCGCCAGGCGCGCATATAAGCCGTGCTCGGCGCGGTGCAAGCGTCAAAACCGCGGCCGTGATAGTCGGTCACCCTGCTCGGCAGGTCCGGCGCCGCAGCCGCCGGACGCGGCGGGGCGGCCAGTGTCTTGCCCGCGGGCTCAGGGAGCGAGGCACTGCGCAGGATCTGGTAAATCTGCCACGGCTTGGTGCCGTAGGTCGCCGTGATCCTGATCCGGGGAGCCGTCACGATAATCTGCCTGGCCACCGGGTTCTCCACTGCTGAGCGCACCGACCGGGCCGGGCCACGCTCGATCAGCAGTGCCTGTGTCGTTCCGATCAGAGCGGCCGGGCACGGCTCGTTGCGGCCGGGGCGGCCAAGATAGACAACCTGCCGGTCAAAACGCACGCACCGGTGCCGGTGAGCGGACAGGCTGACCACCGGCCAGGACCGGGGCAGCTCGAAGGTGTAACCGCCGAACGTCATCGGCGTCAGACCCGGTGCCGCGCGGGCCGGCCCGTGAGTGGCCGGCGCACCCGCGGCCTGGGCACCCGCGGCCTGGACCGCGCTGGCGGCGGCCGCCACCAGCGTGACCGCCCCGATGCAGACTGCAGCGCGCTTCACCGGCTGCAGCCGGGCTGCGAGCATGCCGGTTACCGCTTCCTGTGGTGCGGCGCCGGCGGCTCCGGCAAGCTCCTGGAGTTCATGACCAGCGACGTCCCCCCCGTAAGTCCCGCCGTGTCCCCCGACACGCCGCCCGGCACCTGGTGCAGCCAGCACTGCACTGCGGTGCCCGGGGCGGCAGAATGCGCCAGCGGCACGACAAGCGGCCGGCCCGTAATTGACGCGGGCTCCGCGTCTGTCCCGGGGCACCAGCGATGCCGTCGCAATCGTGGTGCCAAGGCCAGGAGGCTAGTTGCGACCCGTGCAGATAAGCAGCGCGACTCGCCGGGTCATTAACAATTCTGGGGCTGCCCGACGCTAAATGCAGACCAGCCCGCCTGCGCATGTCCGGTAAAGTCCGCGTTCAGTCCCAGCTGCGGGACAGCAGCCAGTGCCCGGTCGCGGCGTCGCGCCGCAGTTCGTACTCCGCGGCAGGGACGTTCTTCCCCGGCGAGGCCGCCACCCGCCAGAATTCGCGCTCAGCCGGCGTTCCTGGATCGGGTTGCCCCGGGATCGACCATTCCCGGCTGGTGACCCAGCGGTCTAAAACGACCAGCACGGTGTACAGCCTGCCGCGCCAGACGAACCTGGCTGGCTTGCCGTCCTGGAGCCAGACCTCGACTGGCTCTCCGTGCATCCTGCTCACGTGCCTGCCCGTTCCTCCCCGCCGGTCCGGCGCGGACCGGCCGGCTCGGCCGCCCAGGGGAAGGAAGGCAGTTACCAACTGATATATCGAACATACATTCGTATCAGCTGGCATGCAAGGAAATACGCACCACAAAGGGCCTGGCTGTCAGCGGCCGGCCGACCACCCGGGCATCGGGAAGCCGGCCAGCAGGTCCCTGACTTCGCCAGCGATCCGCTCAATGGCCTGCTCATCGTCCTTGGTGGCCGCGATGATCGCTTCATCCATCCAGGCCGCGACCTGTGCCATGTGCTCCTCGCCAAGGCCGCGGGTCGTGATCGCGGGCGTGCCGATCCTGATCCCGGAGGGGTCGAACGGCTTGCGCGGATCGAACGGAACCGTGTTGTAGTTCACCTCGATGCCGGCCCGGTCGAGCGCCTTGGCGGCCGGCTTGCCCGCGATGCTCTGCGGTGTCAGGTCGAGCAGGATCAGGTGGTTGTCGGTGCCGCCGGAGACCAGGCTGTAACCGCGCTCGGTCAGCGCCGCCGCGAGCGCCCGGGCGTTCGCGACTACCTGATGCGCGTACGCGGAGAACTCCGGCTGCGCAGCCTCCCGCAGCGCCACCGCGATCGCCGCCGTGGTGTGGTTGTGCGGGCCGCCCTGCAGGCCGGGGAAGACCGCCTTGTCCACCGCGGACGCGTGCTCCGCCGTCGACATGATCATGGCACCGCGCGGCCCGCGCAGCGTCTTGTGCGTCGTGGTCGTGATCACCCCGGCATGGCCCACCGGACTGGGGTGCGCGCCGCCGGCGATCAGCCCGGCGATGTGCGCGATGTCGGCCACGAGCACCGCGCCGGCCTCGGTGGCGATCTCCGCGAACGCCGCGAAGTCGATGATCCGCGGAATCGCGGTGCCGCCGCAGAAGATCACCTTCGGCCGCTCCCGGCGCGCGAGGTCACGGACCTGGTCCAGGTCCACCCGGCCGGTGTCGGCGCGGACGCCGTACTGCACCGGCCTGAACCATTTGCCGGTCGCTGACACCGGCCAGCCGTGGGTCAGGTGACCGCCCATCGGCAGCGCCATCCCCATCACGGTCTCGCCAGGCTTCACGAACGCGAGGTAGACGGCGAGATTGGCCGGCGACCCCGAGTACGGCTGCACGTTGGCGTGATCCACGCCGAACAGCGCCTCGGCCCGCCGCACGGCGATCGTCTCGATCGGGTCGATGAACTGCTGGCCCTCGTAGTACCGGCGGCCCGGGTAGCCCTCTGAGTACTTGTTGGTCAGCACCGTCCCCGAGGCCTCAAGGACCGCCTCAGAGACATAGTTCTCCGACGGGATCAGCCTGATCTTCTCGAACTGGCGCCGGGCCTCGCCCTCGATCAGCTCAGCGATCTCCGGATCTGTGCTCGCGACCTGCGGAATGGGCGGCTGGTGCATGATGACCTCCTATGGCACGACGCTACACAGTAGTCACTAGCGGGCGGCAACGGAAAAGCCGACGCGCAGAGCGGGGTATCTGCACATCATGCCTAACGGGGAATGCGGGGTACACCGCCGCGACCCGGCGAGTCGCGCCCCGGGCCGGTCAGGCAGACCCGGCGATGGCAATCAGCCCCACCGAGGCGGCCGCCAGGCAGAGCCCAGCCAGCCTGATCGCGGTGAGCCGCTCGCCGAGGAACACCCGGGCGAGCACGATGGTCACCGCCGGGTACAGCGACGTCAGCACAGCGGTCACCGCCAGCAGGCCAGCGTGCGTCGCGTAGAAATACAGGATCGTCCCTGCCGCGCCGGCCAGCCCGGTCAGTGTGGCCAGCCACCTGGCTCGTTTGGGCGGTAGCAGGGCTTGTCCGGTCGCCGCGCCCAGGACCGCCACCGCGATGAGCGCAGCGACCTGAGCCGCGGCGACTGGCCACAGTCCGCTGCCGGCACCCGCCCGGTTGAGCGCGATGAACAGCACCGCGAAACCAGCCCCCGCGGCGAGCCCCCAGGTCACGCCAGCCGCGTGGTGCCCTGATCTGGCGGGACCGGCCTGGCCTGAGCCTTCCGCGTCTGGCCCGGCCGGTCCGGCGCTGAACTTCCCTGGGCTGCCGCTCCCTGGGCTGGCGCTCCCTGGGCTGGCGCTCCCTGGGCCAGCGCTCCCTGGGCTGGCCGAGACACCGACGATGGCGGGCAGCGCGAGCGCGATCCCGATCATGGCCAGCATGCCGGGCCGCTCGCCAAGCAGCAGGCCCGCCAGTACCGAGAATCCGGCCGCGCCGATGGCGCTCAGCGGGCCAACCACGCTGAACGCCGCGTGGCGAAACCCGGCGTACAACGCGAGTGCTCCCAGACCGCCACTCAGGCCGCCAGCCGCGCCCCAGCCCAGCGAGGCCAGCGAAGGCGCGCGCAGGCCAGCCAAGGGCAGCACGAGGATGAGGAAGACCACGCTGACGGCCTCCGCCAGGATCGTGATCCTGATGACGCTCGCGCGCCGCGCCGCCAGCCCGGCCGCGTAGTCGGAGCCGCCAAACCCGGCCGCCGAGGCCAGCGCCAGCAGGACTGCGAGCATAGCTGTGAAGCTACCGGCCGGAGGTCACGCATCAGCAACCGCATGCGCATCGGGCAGATCGTCGTGGACATTACGCTGCTGCGGTCGTCGCGGCCCAGCCGACCCAGAGATTCACTACTGGCCGGCCCGCGACGACCACAGCGACACTCGCGCCGATCTCGTCGCGCTGAGCGAAGTTCGCCGCGAACGCCTCCCGCACCGGCTCGTAGCCGGACGCGCAGGTGCCGTGGATCTCGGTCTCGCCGTCGTTCATGCAGCCACCTCGCCTGGAAATGAAGCACGCCCCCGCCAGCACCCTCCTTCCGGCTCGGTACGCCACCGCCGCAGGATTGTCAATCGCGGCCCGGCCCGGCACCGTCAGCAGCGACGCTCCCGCCACACTCGGTTTCGACGAGCGGCCTCGAGCGTGCACAATTACCTCTGGGCGCCTGTAGCTCAGCTGGATAGAGCAGCTGCCTTCTAAGCAGCCGGTCGCAGGTTCGAGTCCTGCCAGGCGCGCCAGCCAAACCCCCAGCTCAGAGTCCCGATATGCGACCTGGTTACTAATCATCAAACAGGCTTCGTGCCCGTTCGTGCCACACTCGTGCCACGCGAATGCTCTCCGAGTTCTGTGCGGGCACGGTCGGCCACGGCGTCGGCCAGGGTG
>ODAK010000625.1_pt1 | contig 40430 bp, 43 predicted proteins | sample 1539591 | NCBI WGS metagenome assembly ODAK01 (sample SAMEA3539303, study PRJEB22396) | soil metagenome | biome: tundra; feature: field; material: soil | place: USA | collected 2010-05 | depth 0.15 m | reverse complement strand
GGCGCGTCCGAGGGACGTAGGCAGCGGCCAAGATGCGACTCCTGAGGGGTCGAGAGCGGACAGACGAAAGCGCGAAGGCGCAGAGGGAATAAATCTTAGCACAGCGAAGCTGTGCCCCCTCGAGGGCTGCCAACACTCACGGACCCCGTTCCTCAATCGCCGCGTATTTGGCGCGGCGACGAACTGCACGGAACGGCTTCGACTATCGGTCGGCAGCCCAACTGTAGCGGAATTTGCGGGCTTCGTGTGGAGTGCCGGCGAACGCGCTACAAACGAGGGCCCCGACACGGGGCCCTCGTGCACGGCTCGTGGTCGGCCGCCGCGCTACTTGATCTCGACCGTCGCGCCGGCCTCTTCGAGCTCCTGCTTGAGCTTGTCGGCCTCCTCGCGGTCGATGCCCTCCTTGATCGCCTTGGGCGCCTCGTCGACGAGCGCCTTGGCCTCCTTGAGACCGAGGCCGGTCGCCGCGCGGACGACCTTGATGACCTGAATCTTCTTGTCGCCGGTCGCGGCGAGATGCACCGTGAAGGCGGTCTGCTCCTCGACCTCCTCGTCGCCGCCACCGCCGCCACCGCCGGCCGGAGCAGCAGCCGCGACTGCGGTAGCCGATACGCCGAAGGCCTCCTCGAGCGCCTTGATCCGCTCGGCGAGCTCGAGCACCGAGATGCCCTTCAGCTCGTCGATCCATGCCTCTGTGCTGGTAGCCATCGCTAGTTCTCCTTTGATTCGTCAGATTCGGGAGCCGGCTCCCCGGCTTCCTCAAGCTCTGCGGCCGCGTTCGCCACACCGTCCGCCTCGCCAGCGTCCGGCGCTTCCACCTCGGACGCGGCCACGACATCGCCGCTCGTCTCCGCCTCGACCTCAGTCTCGGTCCCTTCAGTGGCATCCGCCTCGGGCGCCGCTTCCGCCTCGGGCGCCTCGGGCGCCGCATCCGCCTCAGGCGCCGCTTCGGCGGCGGGCGCCGCATCCGTCTGGGCGGCCGCACCGGCCTCAGGCGCCGCGTCCACCTGGGCCGCCGCATCCACCTCAGGCGCCGCTTCCACCTCAGGCGCCGCTTCGGCCTCGCCGCTCGTCTCCGCCGCGGCATCCGCCGGGGATTCGCTCGCGTCGCCGGTGTCGGCTGCCGGCGCGGTGTCGGCTGCCGGCGCGGCCGGCTCCTGCGCCGCCCTCTTCTCCAGCACGCCACCGAGACCGATGGCGAGGCCGCCGATCAGCGCGTTCAGCGTGCGGGCGAGTCCGGCGATCGGGCTCGCGATGAGCCCGACGAGCTGTCCGTAGAGGACGTCGCGCGAGGGCAGGCGCGAGATCGAGGAGACCTCTGCCGAGGACAGCGAGGCGCCGTCCATCATGCCGCCCTTGAAGGCGAGCAGTTGCGTGGTGCGGGCGAAGTCGGCGATCGCCTTGGCGGCCGCCGCGGCGTCGCCGCGCACGAACGTCAGCGCGGTCGGGCCCTCGAGCAGCGGCTTGAGCTGATCCGCACCGGCCTGCTCGGCGGCGCGCTCGGTGAGCGAGTTCTTGACGACGCGGAAGCTCGCGTTCGCGTCGCGCAGACGCGCGCGGAGGGCGTCCGCCTGAGCGACCGTGATGCCGCGATAGTCGATCGCCAAAACGGCCTGCGCTGCTGATATGTCGGCGGCGATCTGCTCGATCACCGCGGCCTTCTGCTCTCGGTTCATTGACGCTCCTATCCCGGACTTAGGGGTCGCCGGGGGTCTTCGGAGTAGGCGCTACGCAGCGGCTGCGGGCGCCTCCTCGACGATGTCACGGGTGCGCGTGGGGTCGACCTTGACCCCGGGCCCCTGGGTGGAGGCGATCGTGATCGAGCGCAGGTAGCGCCCCTTCGCGACGGAAGGCCTGGCGCGGATGACCTCCTCGATCACCGCGGCGTAGTTCTCGAGCAGCGCGCGGGCCTCGAAGCTGCGCTTGCCGATCACAAGGTGCACGATCGCGGTGCGGTCGGTGCGGTACTCGACCTTGCCCGACTTGGACTCCTCGACGGCCTTGCGCACGTCGGTGGTGACCGTGCCGACCTTCGGGTTGGGCATCTTGCCGGACGGCCCGAGGATGCGCCCGAGGCGCCCGACGATCGGCATCATGTCCGGCGTCGCGATCGCGACGTCGAAGTCGCTGAAGCCCTCCTCGACGCGCTTGGCGAGATCCTCGGCGCCGACGAAGTCCGCGCCCGCCTCCTCCGCCTCGCGCGCTGCGTCCCCCTGCGCGAAGACGGCGATCGTGACATCGCGGCCGAGGCCGTTGGGCAGCGCGATCGTGCCGCGCAGCTGCTCGTCGGCGTGGCGCACGTTCAGCCCTGTGCGGATGTGCACCTCGATCGACTCGTCGAACTTTGCGTTCGCGAGTTGCTTGACCGTCGCGATCGCCTCGGCCGGGGAGTGCTCACGCTCGCGGTCGACGACGCTCCGAGATTCGAGGATGCGTTTGCCACGAGGTGCCATCAGACCACGTCCACGCCCATCGAGCGAGCCGTTCCGGCGACGATCTTGGTCGCCGCGTCCAGGTCGTTGGCATTCAGGTCGGCGAACTTCAGCTCGGCGATCACGCGCAACTGCGCCTGCGTGATCTCGCCAACCTTGTTGCGATTCGGCTCCGGCGAGCCCTTGTCGAGCCCGAGCGTCTTGCGGATCAGGTCGGCGGCCGGCGGCGTCTTGGTGATGAAGGTGAACGAGCGATCCTCGTAGACCGTGATCACGACCGGGATCACGGTGCCGGCGTCCTGCTGGGTCTGCGCGTTGAACGCCTTGCAGAACTCCATGATGTTGATCCCGTGCTGGCCCAGCGCAGGCCCGACCGGCGGTGCCGGCGAGGCAGCGCCGCCAACGGCCTGCAGCTTGATTGTGGTGAGGACTTTCTTGGCCATGGCGTTCTAGAGCTTCTTGACCTGGTCGAAACCGACCTCGACCGGCGTCTCGCGACCAAAGATTGATACCAGCACCTTGAGCCGGGCGGCATCCTCGTTGATCTCGGAGATCTCGCCGGAGAAGTCCGCGAGCGGTCCCGAGATCACCTTGACCGACTCGCCGATCGCGAAGCTGGCGCGCGTGCGCTCGCGCACCGCGACCTCCTTCTTGAGCAGGCGGTCGACCTCCATCTGGGTCAGCGGCACCGGCTCGTTGGAGGCACCGACGAAGCCGGTCACCCCGGGCGTGCCCTTGACCAGGCTCCAGGAGTCCTCGTCGAGTTCCATGTTGACGAGCACGTAGCCGGGCATCGTGCGCTTCTCGACGGTCACTTTCTGGTTGTCCTTCATCTCCGAGACGGCCTCGGTCGGTACGACGACCGCTCGCACCGCCCGCTGCTGACCGAGCGAGACGATGCGGTGCTCAAGGTTCTGCTTGACCTTGTTCTCGTGCCCCGAATATGTGTTCACGACGTACCAGCGAAACATGACCGCGTTCCTAGATGATGAAGTTGATGAGCTTGCCGGCGAGGAAATCGGCGATGCCCAGGAAGATGCCGGTGATCACGACGAAGCCGAGCACGACGCCGGTCGCCTGAGCGACCTGCTGGCGATCCGGCCACTGGACCCTTTGGAGCTCCGCCCAGCTTGCGCGCAGGAAGTCGAAGACGCGATTGCCGGTCGGGCGGCGCTCCTGCTCGACGGGCCCAGCCTTGCCGAACGCCTGGCTCGCGGCGTCCCGCCCGTCGTCGTCATCGTCGCCGGCGAAGGCGACGGGAGGCTCGCCGGAGATCGGCGGCGGGATCGATCCGGCGTCCTGCGGGAACAGCGGATCGCCCCCGGCCGGATCGGAACGGGGCCTGCGGCTGCGCTGGCGGTTACGTGCCACGACACGACGAGCTAGCGAGTTTCCCGGTGGCTTGTATGCCGCCTGCACCAGCGGCAGTACTTGGCCAGCGTGATGCGATCCGGGTTATTGCGCTTGCTCTTGTTCGTCTGGTAGTTGCGGCGCTTGCACTCCTCGCATGCGAGGGTGACGGCGATCCGTACGTCTCCGCGGGCCATGAGCCTTCCAAGGTCGGTAATTCACAACTGGCGCCGGGCAAGGAAAAACCCCGCCGCGGCGCGAGGTCAACGGAGTGTAGTGGAACGTCTGTCCGCGCGCCCCCACCCCCGGCGCTATCTTCACGCGACACCGATATCGAGCCTCGAGGAGCCCCCGGATGAACCTGCCTGAGCCGATCAAGACCAACATCACCGACGAGTCCTTCGCCGGCGTCACCTACCACATTCGCGGCGTGCTGGTTCCGGAGCTCCAGATCGAGCTGTCGAGCGAGCCGGTGATGTTCGAGCACCACACGCTGCTGTGGAAGGAGACCGGCGTGAAGATCGAGCTGCGCAAGCTGCCCGGCGGGGTCAAGCGCAAGATCGCGGGGCTCGACTTCTTCGTCACCAAGGCGATCGGCCCTGGCCGGATCGCCTTCTCGCGCGACTGGCCCGGCCAGTGCATCCCGCTGCATCTCTCCCACGGCCAGGCGCTGAACGTCCGCGAGCATCACTTCCTCGCCGCGACCGACAACATCGAGTACAGCTTCGAGCGCGTCAAGGGCGTGCGCAACATGCTGCTCGGAGGCTCGGGGCTGTTCATCGACAACTTCGCCGCGAGCGGCGGCGACGCGGTGGTCTGGATCAGCGGCCAGGGCAACGTGTTCGAGGTCCAGCTCGGCCCGGGCGAGCAGATCGATGTCGAGGCCGGGGGCTGGCTCTACAAGGACACGGGCGTGAAACTCGAGTCGGTCTCGCTGGGCCTTAAGACCGGCATGTTCGCCGGCGACCACAAGATGACCTACAACCGTTTCACCGGGCCCGGCCGGCTGGCGATCCAGACGCTCTACCTCGAGCCGATCGAATCCGAGGGCGGCAGCTCGACCGTCGGCGCCGCGGCAACCGGCGGTGTGGCCGGGGCGGTGATCGGCGGCCTGCTGCGCGGTTAGCGGGGAGGCTGTTCCGAGGGGTGCACCCCGTTCGGGGCACAGGCACCCCGTTCGGGGCACAGGCACCCCGTTCGGGGCACAGGCACCCCGTTCGCGGCACAGGCACCCCGTTCGCGGCACAGGCACCCCGTTCGGGGCACCACCCTTCGGGGGGCAGGCAGGCATGCGCCTCCCCGAAAGCACGTCAAAGACCTGGATAGTGGCGCACGACGTAGCCCGACAGCGACGGCCTCACGGTCAGCCAGCGCGTGCTGTGGGGCCCCGCTCGACCGGCGGTGTCGAACCACACGCCGTCGACGTTCATGAAGGTGTGCCCGCCGTTGGCGAAGACCGTCAGGTAGCGGCCCGGGCCGGGCACGCCCCAATGCTCGAGCTGGCCCGAGGTCTCCGGTGCGCCGATCAGCCCGGCGGCAGCGAGCGCGTAGCTGACCGAGCCCGAGCAGTCGTAGGCGCGATCGATGAACGATGCGTGCCCGCCGCCGTAGACGTAGGGGAAGTCGGCGATCGCGTTGCCGCCCGCGATCACCTCGCTGATCTTCGACGGGATCACGCGCGACGCTGAGAAGGCGCCGCTCAGCGGATCGATGTAGCCGCTGCCGTGCTGGTTTGCCACGGCGCGCTTGAGCTTCTGCTCGCGCTGGTACTCGCGCCGCACCTCGGCGAGGCTCGGCGCCCCGGGGCTGAGCACGGCCGCCGCCGCGGCGCTCGGGGCCGCGGCCCGCGCGTGCTTCGCGGCGCCGGCCGGGTCGGGGTAGCTCTGCGCCGCGAGCGGGTCGGGAGCCTCGGCGACCAGCGCGACGGTGTGCAGGGGAGCGTGGCCCCCACCGCCGAGACCGAGGACCAGCGCCACCACCACGGCGAGCGCCAGCGCCGCGGCGGCGAGTGCGCCAGCGCCGAGCCGACGGCGGGTTCGGAGCCTATTCATAGATCGCGATCATCGCCAGTACGACGTAGGTGGCGATCATCGCCCACCCCTCGTAGGGGTGGCCCTCGCCATCATCGGTGATCCGCCAGAGCACGATCGCGCTCGCAGCGAGCGCCCCGATGTAGATCGGCCGCAGCGAGAAGGTCAGTGAAGTGTGCATCGTCAACGAGATCAGCACCAGCGCCGGGAAGAGGAATGCGGCGATCTGCGCGACCGAGTTGACGACCACCGAGATCGCGAGGTCGCTCTTGCGACGCGCGGCGAGCACCACGCCGACGACGTGCTCGACGGCGTTGCTCGCGATCGCGACGATCACGAGGCCGGCGAAGGCCTGCGAGATGTGCAGCTGGTGGATCGCCGGGCGCAGCGCGTCGACGAACCAGTCCGAGACCAGCCCGGCGCCGACACCCGCCCCGATTAGCAGCGCCAGCGCCACGCCCAGACCGACGCGCCCCGCAACCGATCCCGGCCGGGCGAGCCGGTCGCGGCGTACGTAGGGGACCACCCAGGCCAGGTAGACGCCGAGCAGCAGCACCGCGGCGACGGCCGAGATCGTCTTGACGTGGTGGCCGGCCGGGTCGCCGGCGGTCAGCGAGAAGCCGACGATCACGATGATGAACACGCAGACCAGCAGCAGCGTCGATGCGTCACGCGGGGCTTTGGGGTCGAAGCGCATCACGCCGTCGTGGGCGCGCAGGGCGCCGACGAGCACGACGATGCCCAGCACGAGCAGTGCGTTCGCGAACAGCGAGCCGACGATCGCGCTCTGCGCCACCACCAGCTCGCCGGCGTGCAGGGCGAAGACGACGACGAACAGCTCCGGCAGGTTGCCGAGCGTCGCCTGCAGCAGACCGGTGCTCGCCGGTCCCAGCCGCTCGCCGACCTGCTCGGTGGAGAACGACACGATCCACGCCATTCCGGCCAGCGCCAGCGTCGCGACCACGAAGGCCACCACCGCCGCCCAGCGGTCGTAGTGCGCCAGGGCGGCCAGGCCGCCCAGCGCCACGACCGCCGCGACGCCCGCGCGCTCGAGGGTCCGCATAGCGTTGGAGCGTACGGGCCGCTGCGGCCGCGTGCGGTGAGCGCGCCGAGGGCGCGGGTCGTCTAGTGGCCGGTGAGCACGCGGTCTATCAGGCCGTAGTCGACGGCCTGAGCGGCGCTGAAGAAGCGATCGCGCTCCATCAGCTGGTGTACTTCCTCGACCGACTTCCTGCAGGCCTTGGCGTAGATCTCATCGACCCGCTCGCGGACCTTGAGGACCTCGCGCGCCTGGATCTCGATCTCGGTCGCCTGGCCCTCGAAGCCGGACGACGGCTGGTGAAGCAGGATCCGGCTGTTGGGCAGCGCGGAACGCTTGCCGTGGGTCCCGCCGGCGAGCAACAGCGAACCCATCGACATCGCGACGCCGACGCACATCGTCGCCACGTCGGGCTTGATGAAGTTCATCGTGTCGAAGATCGCGAGGCCCGAGTAGATCGAGCCGCCGGGCGAGTTGATGTAGAGCGAGACGTCCTTGTCAGGGTCAACCGATTCCAGATGCAGCAGCTGCGCGACGACGACGTTGGCGACCTGATCGTCGATCGGGGTCCCGAGGAAGATGATCCGCTCGTTGAGCAGCCGCGAGTAGATGTCGTACTCGCGCTCGCCCCGGGCGCTTCGTTCGATGACGGTCGGAATGAGCGGCATCGGCTAACCCTATTCCTCGCGCGCCGCGCCCGGCGATCCCTGCGCGAGCCAGGCCAGCACCGCGCTGCGCGCGAAGCGCCACGCCGCCCCGATCTGCCTGCCCGGCAGCTCACCGTCGAGCGCCAGCTGCTCGACCGCCGCCTGCTCGACCGCCAGCAGCTCGGCGACCTCCTCGAGCGTCAGGACGTCGGGCTCGAAGGCGCGGAAGGAGTGGCGCCCGATGACGCTCGCCGGCTCGAGTTGGGTCTCGATCGTCACCCGCCGGTCGGCCGGCTGGCCGATGCAGCGCGACAGCAGCTCGGAGACGACGGCCTGCTTCGGCCGGCGGGATTCGAAGGCCAGGCGATCAAGCGCCCGGGCCTGCGCCTGCGGGATGCGCACGAAGAGCGCTGCGGTGGGCTTCTCGGACACGACGGCTCCCTGGGACGCGATGGGTTGCTCGGGCACCGCCAGGATGCTATCACGATAGCTAGATATTGACGCCCTTCATCCCGTCCTCGGGATAGCGCTCGCCCGCGGCCGGCCCGACCACCTCGCTGATCTGCGCGGTCTCTTCGGCGGTCAGCTGCACATCGAGCGCGCCGAGGTTCTCCTCGAGGTAGCTGCGCCGCTTCGTGCCGGGGATCGGCACGATGTCCTCGCCCTGCGCCAGCACCCAGGCGAGCGCGAGTTGTCCAGCGGTCACGCCGCGCCCCAGTGCCAGCGCCGCGATCCGCCGTGCGAGCACGAGGTTGGCGTCGACGTTGGCGGCACTGAAGCGCGGCCCGCTGCGCCGCCAGTCGCTCGCATCGAGGTCCATCGTGCTCGTGAACCGTCCGGCGAGGAAGCCGCGGCCGAGTGGCGAGTAGGCGACCAGCGAGATCCCCAGCTCGCGCAGCGTGGGCAGGATCTCCGCCTCGACATCGCGCGTCCAGAGCGAGTACTCCGATTGCACGGCGGCGATCGGATGGACCGCATGGGCGCGGCGGATCGTCGAGGCGGCGGCCTCCGAGAGCCCGATATGGCGAACCTTGCCGGCCGCCACCAGCTCGGACATCGCGCCGACGGTCTCCTCGATCGGCGTCGCGGGGTCGACGCGATGCTGGTAGTAGAGGTCGATGTGATCGACGCCGAGCCGCTGCAGCGAGGCGTCGCATGCGGCGTGCACATAGGCCGCGCTGCCGTCGATCGTGCGCGCAGGCGGATTCCCGGGTTCGACCCGCAGGCCGAACTTGGTCGCGAGAAAGACCTCGTCGCGCCGCTCGGCGATCGCCGCGCCGAGCAGACGCTCGTTGGTGTGCGGCCCGTACATGTCAGAGGTGTCGAGGAAGGTGCAGCCCAGGTCGAGTGCGCGCGCGATCGTCGCGGTCGACTCGGAATCGTCCCCCGGGCCGTAGAAGGCCGACATCCCCATGCAACCCAGCCCCAGCGCCGACACAGCTGGTCCGTTGACTCCAAGCGTTCGCGTCTTCATGCGATCTGGCTCCTCACGGGCTCCTGCGCGCTCGCCGCCGGACGATAATCAGTCGATGGCGGCGCTCAACTGGCCCAATTTCCTGACGGTCCTGCGGATCCTACTTGTGCCCGTGCTCGTCGTCGCGTTGCTCGGCCACGCCCACGACGGCGACGTCTTCGCGGCCGTCGTCTTCGCGCTGGCCTCGGTCACCGACTTCGTCGACGGCTACCTCGCGCGCTCGCGTGACTCGGTCACGACGTTCGGCAAGCTGATGGATCCGCTGGCCGACAAGCTGCTGGTCGTCGCGGCGCTGATCGCGCTGGTCTCGCTGCACCGCCTCGCCGCCTGGGTCGCGATGGTGATCATCGCCCGCGAGCTCGCCGTCACGGTCCTGCGCATGGGCGCGACGCAGGCCGGCGTGATCATGCCGGCGAGCAACTTCGCCAAGCTCAAGACCTGCGTGCAGATCGCGGCGATCCTCAGCGTGATCGCGGTGCACGGCCACCCGGCCTGGGTCGACGCGCTCGTCTACGCCGCGGTCGCGATCACCGTCGCCTCGGGCCTGGACTACTTCTTCGGCCTGCGACGGCGGATCGAGCACGCGCAGCGCTCGAGCGCCTGAGCGTCAACCGTCCAGCCACTCCCGCAGCGTTGTGTGACGCGCCGCGGGCTCGCCGCCGGCCAGCTCGCCGCGCAGCTCGCTGAGCGTGCCGTGGCGCTCGGCCGCGACGTTGTGCTGGTGGATCGTCTCGAGGTTCTCCTGACGGGCGGAGACGAAGGCCTCGTCGGGCAGCTCGGGCAGCGTCACGAGGGCCCCGTGGATCATCTCCCGCACGCAGTCCTCGACGAAGCGGGGGCGCCGGTGTGCCTTCTCGACGACGGCGGCCTCGTCGGCGCGCTTCATCAACTCGTAGATCTCCGAGGACATCGAGTTCTCGACGATCGCCAGCAGCGTGCGCGCCTCGATCTCCAGCGCCCCGGACTCGGTCGCTCCCACATACAACGTCCCGAGACCTCGCTGGTTGTGCGTGGCGACGGGCACCGCGTCGAAGATCCGGTCGATCTCCGACTCGCTGAAACCGTCGTCGAGCAACCGTGTGCGCGCGGCGGCGCCGACCAGCTCCTGCGCGCACGGACAGGCGGTCATCCCCTGCGCGGCCACGCCGACCACCCGCCGCGTACCGCGCTCGGACGCGATCGCCATGCCGTAGAGCGTGTAGATCTCCTGCGTGTTGACGCCGGATACCGGCGCCGGCTTGTGCTCGGGGTAGCGCGCGGCGATCGTCACCTCGGCACGCCTCGCCTGCTGGCGCTCGCGCACCAGCTCGGCGACCCGCTGAGCGAGATCCTCCGCTCGGAACGTCGACTCCCCCAGCACGACCTCGCCGATCGCATCGTTGACGACCTCCTCGAAGCGCGACATGTGCGCGCCCTTCTGGTCAGCGCCGAGATCGACGAAGCACTCAAGGCGCGCGGAGAACAGCTGCTCGACGCCGTGCTGGCGTATGCGGATCACCTTTTCGACGCCGGTCACGCCAACGCGGGAGAGCCCGAGCGCGAGCGACGGCGAGCGGGCCTGGACGTCGGGCACCTCGAGCGTGAGCGGTCGATCGGGCATGCGCGTTCACCGGCAAGCCTACCGAGCGTTCCGCGCCGGGCCGCATGCCCCTCCCGAGACGGCCGCTTGTGCTATGACTCCCGGCGTCGAGGTGGGGAGACCCCGGCCACGGAGAGGAGTTACGAGGTGGAGATCGCGCTTGAGGGCGAGCCGCAGACCGACGCGTCACTGACGCTCGGAGAGCCGGCGATCACCGAGGCCGACGAGCTGGCGGCGTTGCTCGCCGAGGGCCACGAACGCGGCGTCCTGACGTTCGAGAGCGTCGCCGCGGCGCTCGAGGAAGCCGAGGCCTCGCGCGAGCAGATCGCCGAGCTGTACGCCTACCTCGATGCGCAGGACATCGAGCTGGTCAGCCGCGAGGAGACGGCCGAGGTGGAGCCTGCGGCTGTCCTGGCGCCGAAGGCCGAGCTCGACCTGACGGTCGAGCCCAGCCTCGACTCGCTGCGCCTGTACCTGCGCTCGATCGGACGCGTCGCGTTGCTCACCGCCGCCGACGAGGTCGCGCTGGCCAAGCGAATCGAGCGCGGCGACATCACCGCCAAGCAGCAGATGGTCGAAGCCAACCTGCGGCTGGTCGTCTCGATCGCCAAGGGCTACCTCGGCCGTGGCCTGTCGTTCCTCGACCTGATCCAGGAGGGCTCACTCGGGCTGATCCGCGCGGTCGAGAAGTTCGACTACCGCCGCGGTTACAAGTTCTCGACCTACGCGACATGGTGGATCCGCCAGGCCGTGACCCGCGCGATCGCCGACAAGGGGCGCACGATCCGCATCCCGGTTCACATGGTCGAGAAGCTCAACAAGGTGATCGGCGTGGAGCGCCAGCTCGTGCAGGAACTCGGGCGCGAGCCGACCGCCGATGAGATCGCGCTGCAGCTGGACTGCTCCTCGAAGGAGGTCCGCGAGATCATGCGGATGGCGCAGCAGCCGATCTCACTGGAGAAGCCGGTCGGCGAGGAGGACGACTCCGCGCTGGGCGACTTCATCGAGGATCAGAGCGCCGAGTCTCCCTTCGAGCTGGCTGCGCGGACAATGCGCGACGAGCACGTTTGCCGCGCGCTCTCGGTGCTGCCGCGGCGCGAGCGCGAGGTGATCGAGATGCGCTACGGACTGACCGGCGAGCGTCCGCGCACGCTCGAGGAGGTCGGCCAGGCGTTCAACGTCACGCGCGAGCGCATCCGCCAGATCGAGAACCACACGCTCAAGAAGCTCGAGTCGCTGCCCGAGACCCAGCGACTGCGGGACGCCTCCTAGGACGTCCCGCAGCGGTCGGCGCGCGTGCGCGCCCGCCGCTGCGAACGCCGAACCTCGGCGCCGACGCTACACTCCGGACCGCTTCGGCGGGGTTCCCGAGCGGTCAAAGGGGACGGACTGTAAATCCGTTGGCTCAGCCTTCGAAGGTTCGAATCCTTCCCCCGCCATGGCTGAAGGCCCCGCTGGCGCCCGCGTAGCGGGCGCGATGTGACCAGTAGACTGCGCACATGCCACCGGCGAGCAGTCCGTCCCGGTGGGCTCGCCTCGCGCGTCGCACGTTCAGGCATCCCGCCGATCGTACCCAGGGTGCCGAGCGGGGCCGGTTCGAGCGCCTCGCAGAATACGGCTCCTTCCTCGCAAGCTCCCCGTTTTTCTTCGCCGTCTGTCTGCTCGTGATACTGGGATGGCTGGTTGGCTTGATGCTCGGAGCGAGTGATCGCTTCGAGATGGCCGCCGGCGGCCTGGTCTCAGCGCTCACACTGGTGCTCGTCGCTCTGCTGAAGAACGCTGAACTTCGGTCGGAGCGTGCAATTCAGCGCAAGCTCGATGCGATTGCAAGCTCCTTGCTGCAGGACAAGCGTGGTGATGACGACGGCGGCTCCGAACGCGATCTCGAGCAGGCGATCGGCGTTCACGAGGAGATCTGAAAGAGGCCTTGTCGGACCGGCAGCGTTGCCCTACTGACTGGCCGGGCGATGTCGGTCCAGTGGATGCGGAAGCGGTGCGTAACGAGCTGGACGTGCGCGAGTCCGAGAATCAGCAAGGCGACCGCAAGCACGCCGATGCGGGCGACCAAGACCAGCACAAAGCGAGTCGGTAGGGCGCAACGCGTTGTGGGCGGAGAGGCAGCGCGCGGCCGCTGCTGATGAGACCGATGGCGACCAGGGGCTAGTGCTGCTCGCCGCTCTCCGAGCTACCGCTGACCGCGTCGCCGACTCGGTCTACTGCACTCTTGACCGAACCCTTGGCTTGGTCGACCCGCCCGTCATGCTTCAGGTCCTTGTTTCCCGTCAGCGCGCCGAAAGCTTCCTTCACGCGACCGATCACCGTGTCGAAGTTCTTGTTCATGATGAATCCTCCTGGTGGTTTGAATGGGCGTCGAGCGTCGGAATCGGTGCAATCGCCAGTCGCGGCCGAGCAGTTGCGAAGCTTCTGAGCGACGCACGCAGGCTTGATTGGCGCTCTTCAAGCGGATCAGGCGTCAGCACCTGACTACGCATCGACGAGCGCCCGACTGGGCGCTATCAGCGGTGGCTGCGGCCGAATAGCCGCACATCGAAAGTCGCGACTTAGCCCTCAACACAGCCACCACCGCGTCCACCCGGCGCGCAGTCGAATCGGTGGGAAGCAGCGAGTGGGGCATATCGACCTCCGGGCTCGTAAGAGCACGACCTCGGAAAGTCAGTTGGTGTTGCCGCCCACTCACACTGGCCGACCTCACATCATGCCCTTCGCAGCCGACTCTACTCCGCGCCATAGCCGCACGCAACAACCCGCAGAGCGGTCTTCACAACCTGTTCGCCTCGGTCAACGGGCGAGCGTGGCGCGTCAGCCGCGATCGCGTCGAGGACGACGAGATCCGTCGGCGCCGCGCCAGGCTGAAGACGTCGCGCGTCCGCCACGGCGGTAGCTCCGCGCCGAGCGCGCAGCCGACGACTCATCGCGCCGGCTGCCGCCGGCGACCCGTAGACTCATACGAGCGATTACCCCCCCTTTCCGCGGGCGCGAGGGGGCTCTACCGCATTCGACCGAGCGGCGGCTCGACCGAAAGCCCTCCCGGCAAAACGCGAAGCGCGCCGCAGATAGGAGTTCCGGAGACTGATGTGCTTGGCGATACCGGGAATGGTGGTCGAGATGGTCGACGCGGCCAATCAGCTCGCCAGCGTGGATGTCGTCGGCGTCCGGCGAAACGTCAACGTCAGTCTGCTGGCCGACGAGGACGGGGGCGTGCGACCCGGGGACTGGGTTTTGATCCACGTCGGCTTTGCGCTCTCGAAGGTCGACGAGGAGGAGGCCCACGCGACGGTGCGTCTGCTCGAGCAGATGGGCGCGCAGTATGAGCAGGAGCTGGAGGAGCTGAAGGCGAGCGTGATCGAATGAGCGAGCAGCTCACCGCCGCCGACTGCGTCGTCGAGGCGGCTCACGCCGATCGCGGCCTCGAGGCGGACCACTGCATCACCTGCGCCGACGAGGGCATCGCGCTGCGCGTGCTCGAGCTGGACGACGCCACGGCGCTGTGCGCCGACCGGGACAACGTCGTGCGTAGCGTGGCGATCGATCTGGTGGCGCCGGTTGCGGTCGGCGACGTGCTGCTCGTCCACGCCGGCGTGGCGATCAGGCGCCTCGCAACGCCGGCATGAGATACGTCGACGAGTTTCGCGACGCCCAGCTGGGCCAGGTGCTCGCCGGCGAGATCGTCGCAGCGCTGCTACCCGGACGCCACTACAAGGTGATGGAGATCTGCGGCGGCCACACCCATTCGATCTACAAGTATGGGATCGACGACCTGCTGCCCGACGCCGTCGAGCTGGTGCACGGGCCGGGCTGCCCGGTGTGCGTGATCCCGATGGGACGCGTCGACGACGGGATCGCGGTCGCGCGCAACGAGGGCGTGATCTTCACCTGCTTCGGTGACATGCTGCGCGTGCCCGGCTCCGAGTACACGCTGCTGGAGGCGAAGGCGCAGGGCGCCGACGTGCGGATGGTCTACTCGCCGCTGGACGCGCTGCGGATCGCACGCGAGAACCCCGACCGCGAGGTCGTCTTCTTCGCAATCGGGTTCGAGACCACCGCGCCCTCCACAGCGCTGACGCTGAAGCGCGCGAAGGCGGAGGGGATGACGAACTTCTCCTGCATCTGCAACCACGTGACGATCGTGCCGCCGCTGCGCGCGCTGCTCGAATCGCCGGACATGCGCCTGGACGGCTTCGTCGGCCCGGGCCACGTCTGCACGATCGTCGGCACGCGCCCGTTCGAGTTCATTCCGGCCGGCTTCGGGCGGCCGGTGGTGATCTCAGGTTTCGAGCCGCTGGACATCCTGCAGTCGATCCTGATGATCCTGCGTCAGCTGCGCGACGGGCGCTGCGAGGTGGAGAACCAGTACACGCGCGTCGTTCCCAGGGAGGGGAATCCCCGCGCGCTGGAGGTCATGGCCGAGGTGTTCGAGCTGAGGCCGCACTTCGAATGGCGTGGCCTGGGGTTCATCTCACAGAGCGCGCTGCGGCTCTCGGAGGCCTACCGCGAGTTCGACGCCGAGGAGCGCTTCAGCGTGCCGAACGTGCGCGTCGCCGACCCCAAGGCCTGCCAGTGCGGCGAGGTTCTGAAGGGCGTGATCAAGCCGTGGGAGTGCAAGGTGTTCGGCTCGGCCTGCACGCCCGAGCACGCGATCGGGACGTGCATGGTCTCGCCCGAGGGGGCGTGCGCCGCCTATTACAACTACGGCCGCTTCGCGCGCACGAAAGCGAACGTGTGAGCCCCCCGGAGTCGACCGCCGGCGGGCGCGAGCAGCGCGTGCTGGAGATCATCGAGACGGTCCGTGCCAAGCGAGCGCGATTCCGCGACGCCCAGATCACGCTCGCCCACGGAGCCGGCGGCAAGGCCACCCAGACGCTGATCGAAGGCCTGTTCGTTCCCGCGTTCGGCGAGCCGGGCGGCGTGCTCGCCGCGCTCGGCGACGCCGGTGCCGTCGAGCTCGACGGCGCGCGGCTGGCGATGAGCACCGACAGCTTCGTCGTCAAGCCGCTGCGTTTCCCGGGCGGCTCGATCGGCGAGCTGGCGGTCAACGGGACGGTCAACGACCTTGCGGTCTCCGGCGCGCGAGCGCTCGCGCTGAGCGTGTCGCTGATCCTCGAGGAGGGACTCGACTCCGACGTGCTGCGCGCCGAGGTGGAGGCGATCGCATCCGCCGCGCGCATCGCCGGCGTGGAGATCGTCGCCGGCGACACGAAGGTCGTGGAGCGCGGCGCCGCGGACGGGATGTACATCTGCACGAGCGGGATCGGAGCAATCGATCCACGCGCCGAGCTCTCGAGCGAGGCGATCGTGGCTGGTGATCGGGTTCTGATCTCCGGTCCGATCGGCGAGCACGGCATGGCGATCATGCTCGCCCGGAACCTTTTCGAGCTGGAGGCCTCGATCGAATCCGACACCTGCTCGCTCTGGCCGGCCGTCGACGCGCTGCTCGGCGCGCTTGGTGGCGAGCTTCACTGCATGCGCGACGCGACGCGCGGCGGCGTCGCCTCCGTGCTCAACGAGCTGGCCCGCGCGGCCGGCGTCTCGGTCAGCGTTCGCGAGGCGGATGTGCCGCTCGCGCCGGTCGTCGCTGCGGCCGCGGAGTTGCTCGGCATCGACCCGATGTACGTGGCCAACGAGGGGAGGCTCGTCGCGTTCGTCGCGCCGGCCGTGGCCGAGCGAGCGCTGGATGCGCTGCGCGGAGTGGCGGGCTGCGAGGGAGCGGCGCTGATCGGCGAGGTGCGCCAGGAGCCGCCCGGGATGGTGCTGGTCGAGACGAGCTTCGGCGGCAGGCGGGTGATGGATCAGCTGGTCGGCGATCCGCTGCCGCGGATCTGCTGAACGCGGAGCGTTGGTCCGCGATGCATGAGCTGTCGATCGCAACCGCGATCGTGAACAGCGCCACCAAGCATGCCGAGGGCCGGCCGGTGAGCGTCGTCAGCGTGCGCGTCGGAGCGTTGCGCCAGGTGGTGCCGGATTCGCTGCGCTTCTACTTCGAGATCGTCGCGCGCGAGGGCATCTGCGAGCACGCGAAGCTCGAGCTGACCGAGGTCGCCCTGCGACTGCGCTGCCGCGACTGCGGCCTGGAGTGGGAGCCGGACTACCCCGAGTTCCGCTGCCCGGCGTGCGCCCCCGGTACCGTTGAGGCAACGGGCGGCGAGGAGCTCGAGATTGACTACATAGAGGTCGAAGAGGAGGCCGGATGCATCGAACCAAGGTGAGGATCGTCGAGGATGCGCTGGACGCCAACAACACGATCGCGCGCGCCAACCGGGAGGACTTCGACCGAGCAGCGGTGCGCGTGGTGAACCTGATGAGCGCGCCGGGCGCAGGGAAGACCACGCTGCTCGAAGCTGCGCTGAGCGGTCTTGGCGCGATCCGCGCCGGCGTGCTCGAAGGCGACGTTCAGGGCTCGCTCGACGCGGACCGGATCGCCCACCTGCACGTCCCGGTCGTGCAGCTCAACACCGGCTCAGGGTTCGGCGGGGAATGCCATCTCGACGCCAACATGGTCCGCTCGGCACTGCCCGAGCTGCCGCTCGCCGAGCTCGACCTGCTGATCGTCGAGAACGTCGGGAACCTGGTCTGCCCAGCCGAGTTCAGGATCGGCGAGGACGCCCGCGTGATGATCTCCTCGGTGACCGAGGGCGAGGACAAGCCGCTCAAGTACCCGCTGATGTTCCGCGCCTGTGAGCTGGTCGTGATCAACAAGATCGACCTGCTCCCCCATCTCGACTACGACCTCGAGCATTTCATCCACCACCTCGACAGCGTGCATCCCGGCGTGCCGAGGATGCTCGTCAGCGCGCGGACCGGCGAGGGCGTCGAGGACTTTTGCGCCTGGCTGCGCGAGGTTGCGGCGCGCGAGGCCGTGCCGGCGTGAGCACGACCCCGACGCGGGATGCGCCGGCAGCCGCCTCGGCTGCGATCGAGCGGCTGTTGGCGGAGCGGGTGCGGGCCGGCGATCGCTTCTTCGACGCCGAGGCTTCGCGGATCGCGAGCCTCTGCCACCAGATGGCCCGGCGCTTCGCTCGCGGCGGCCGGCTGATCGCGCTCGGACGAAGCGCCGCGGCGGGCTCCGACGCGCGCCATCTCGCTGTCGAGTTCGTGCATCCGGTGATCGTCGGCAAACGCGCCCTGCCGGCGATCGCGCTCGTCGGCGACGCCGGCTCGCAGGCGTCAGCGGCCGCGCTGTTGCTCGAGCCCGACGACATCGTCGTCGCGTTTGGCGCCGGAGCCGACGACGGCGAGAGCGCGGGCGCACTACGCGTCGCACGCGAGCGCGGCTGTCTCGCGATCGCCTTCGCCCGCGAGTGCGCCGAGTGGGAGCTCGTCCCCCCGACCACCGACCCGCTGATCGCACAGGAGCTCGTCGAGACGCTCTACCACGTGCTGTGGGAGCTGGTTCACGTCTTCTTCGAACACCGGGGCCTGCTCGAGGACCGGCCAGCCGGCGCCCACCACGACGCCGGCGCATCGGCCTTCCTCTACCCGTTCCTGGCCGAGCAGGAGAACGACCTCGACGCCGTTCTCGAAGACGTGCGGGGCTCGGTCCTGATGAAGGCACGGGAGATCGCCGCGCTGCGGACGCAGACCCTGACCGAGAACAGCTCGGCGCTGCTCGATGCGGCCTGCGCGCTGCGTGCGAGCTTCGGTGCCGGGGGCAGACTGCTCGCGCTCGGCAACGGCGGCTCGGCGACCGACGCGATGGATGTCGTCGCGGACTTCCGCTCGCCGCCGACGGGCACGGGCTGGGTCTCGCGCGCCGCGATCGACCTGACCGAGGATCCGTCGATCCTCACCGCGATCGCAAACGACATCGGAGTGGCGGCGATCTTCTCGCGCCAGGTGATCGCCCACGGGCGCGCCGGCGACACGCTGATCGCGTTCTCCACCAGCGGCGGGTCGGAGAACGTGCTCGAGGCGCTCGCCGAGGCACGCCGGCGCGGCCTTGCCACGATCGCCTTCGTCGGCTACGACGGTGGCGTGATCGCCGCCGACGCGCTTGCCGACCACGTCGTCGTCACGCGCTCGCAGCACATCCCTCGCATCCAGGAGGCCCAGGCGAGCGCCTACCACGTGCTGCGCGAGCTCGTCGAGCGCGACGATCCCTCCGAGCGCTGACGGCCATGACGGCGCTTGGACGCAGACGCGTGCGCGCACGGGTCGAGGGCACCGTGCAGGGCGTCGGCTTCAGGCCCCACGCCTACCGGCTCGCCAGCGAGCTGGGCTGCAGCGGCTGGGTTCGCAACGACGAGCGCGGGGTGCTGCTGGAGGTGGAGGGCGACGAGCGCTCTGTCATCGCCTTCCTCGCGCTGCTCGAGTCGCGGGCGCCACCGCTCGCGACAATCGAGCGCGTCTGGCCGCAGGAGCTTGCGCCGAGGGGTGGCTCGGGCTTCGCGATCCTCCAGTCACGCAGCGGCAGCGAGTCGCGTGCGCCGATATCGCCCGACACGGCGACCTGCGAGGCGTGCCTGCACGAGCTCCTCGACCCGGGCGATCGCCGCCACCGCTACCCGTTCATCAACTGCACCGACTGCGGGCCGCGCTTCACGATCATCCGCGCCGTCCCCTACGACCGCCCGCAGACGACGATGTCGGGCTTCGCGATGTGCGAGCGTTGCGCGGCGGAGTACGACGACCCGGCCGATCGCCGCTTCCACGCGCAGCCGAACGCCTGCGCGCTGTGCGGTCCGCGCGCGCGCCTGACCGACGCGCTGGGCAACGAGCTCGACCCCGGCGACGCGAGCGACGCCGTGTCCTCGGCGGCACGCGCCCTGCTCGCCGGAGCGATCGTCGCGGTCAAGGGGCTCGGCGGCTACCACCTCGCCTGCCGCGCCGATGACGAGCACGCCGTCGCGCGGCTGCGCGCACGCAAGCACCGCGAGGACAAGCCGTTCGCGCTGATGGCGCCCGATCTGGACGCCGCGCACGCGCTCGTCGTGCTGAGCACGCAGGAGGCGGCGCTGTTGTGCTCGCGCGCCCGCCCGATCGTGCTCGCCCCGCGACGCCCGGGTGCGCATCTCGCCGAGTCGCTCGCGCCGGGATCGGCGGACCTCGGTGTGATGCTCCCATACTCCCCGCTTCATCACCTGCTGGCCCGCGACTTCGCCGCCGACGTCGGCGAGCGCCCGGCCGCCCTGGTGATGACCAGCGGCAACGTCTCGGACGAGCCGATCGCCTACGACGACGCCGAGGCGCGCGAGCGGCTGGGGTCGATCGCCGAACTCTTCCTGCTCCACGACCGCCCGATCCACATCCGCACCGACGACTCGGTGGCGCGCACGACGGTCGCCGGCGGTGAGGCGGGCGTGCTGATGCTGCGGCGCTCGCGCGGCTACGTCCCGGCGAGCATCCCGCTGCCGCTGGAGGCGGCACGCCACGTGCTCGGCTGCGGCGCGGAGCTGAAGAGCACGTTCTGCGTGGCCAAGGAGCGCCGTGCCTGGGTCAGCCATCACATCGGCGATCTCGAGAACGAGGAGACGCTGCGCTCGTTCCGTGAGGGTGTGACCCATTTCGGGCGCCTGTTCGACGTCGTTCCAGAGATCGTCGCGCACGATCTGCATCCCGACTACCTCTCGACGCGCTATGCGCAGGACTATCCGGGAGCGCAGCTGATCGCCGTACAGCACCATCACGCGCATCTCGCCGCGTGCGCCGCCGAGCACGGGGTGCTCGAGCCGGTGGTCGGTGCGATCCTCGACGGCGCGGGACTCGGCCCCGACGGCACGATCTGGGGGGGCGAGATCCTGGCCGGCGATCTCGCCGGCTTCGAGCGCGCCGCCCACCTCTGGCCGGTGCGACTTCCCGGCGGTGACGCGGCCGCGCGCGAGCCCTGGCGGATGGCCTGCTCATGGCTGCTCGCCTGCGACGAGCAAGAGGCGGAGAGCCTCGCGCTGCCCGCCGCATTCGCCGGCGAGGTCACGCCGGAGCGCTGGGAGCAGGTCGCGCGGCTCGTGCGCTCCGGCTTTCGCGCGCCGGTCACGACGAGCGCGGGCCGGCTATTCGACGCCGTCGCGGCGCTCTGCGGGCTGCGCTCGCACGCCAGCTACGAGGGCCAGGCAGCGGCGCTGCTCGAGGCGAGCTGCGATCCACACGAGCAGAGCGGATACCCGATGGCCGTGCTCGCCGGCGTAGCTCCGGGGGAGCCCGCGCTGCTCGATGCGCGGGAGCTGGTGCGAGCTGTCAGCGCCGAGCTGGCGGCAGGCGTGAGCGCGGGAGTGGTGGCGGCGCGTTTCCACAACGGGCTCGCCGACACGCTGGCGCAGGCCTGCGCGCTGGTCGCGGGCGCCCGCGACCTCGACACGGTCGTGCTCTCGGGCGGTGTGTTCCAAAACCGCCGCCTGCTCGAGCGCACCGCTGGCGCGCTCCGCCGCGAAGGCCTGCGGGTGCTGATCCCGCGGCTGCTTCCGCCCAACGACGGCGGGCTGTCCTACGGCCAGGTCGCGGTGGCCGTGACGCGAAGCCAGGCGTGAGGCGCCGGCGGCCGTGGCCGCCGTGGCGGGGCCCAGCGGTGGCGAGCGCGGCGAGCGCTGGGCTCCCTACCCGGATGCCTCGCTGTCGGTGAGGTGCGCGCTCCAGCGCTCCTCGATCCGGCCGAAGCGCCAGATCGCCAGCGCGATCAGCCAGGTGGCAACGAACATGCCGACGATCAGGAAGCCGAGCGTGTTGATGTTGATGTTCTCGAGCCAGGTCCAGAAGGAGCCCTGGGCATCGAGCTGCGAAGCGATGATGCCGCCCAGCTCGATCGTACCGATCAGCAGCGCCACGGCGACCGACAAGCCGGTGATCGTGATGTTGTAGAAGACCTTGCGGACGGGCCGCGAGAAAGCCCAGCCGTAGGCGAAGTTCATGAACGAGCCATCGATCGTGTCGAGCAGCGACATGCCGGCCGCGAACAGGATCGGCAGGCAGAGGATCGCGTAGAACGGCAATCCCGCGCCGGCCGCACCGGCGGCGAGGAAGAGCAGCGCAACCTCGGTCGCGGTGTCGAAGCCGAGGCCGAACAGCACGCCGATCGGATACATCTGCCACGACCGCGTGATCGTCTTGGTGAAGCGGCCGAACAGGCGGTTCATCAAACCGCGCGTGTTCAGCTGATGCTCGAGCTGCGCCTCGTCGTAGTGGCCGCCGCGCATCTCGAGGAAGACCTTGACGATGCCCCACAGGATGACCACGTTCAGCGCCGCGATGAGGTAGAGGAACGTGCCGGACACCCCGGTCCCGACCCAGTTGGTGACGTCGTGCAGCCCGGAGGCGCCCGCGCGGACCGGGCCATCGAGCACCTTGATGCCGGCCGCGAACATGAACGCCAGCACGAACACGATCGTCGAGTGCCCGAGCGAGAAGAAGAACCCGACGCTCAACGGACGCTTACCCTCGGACATCAGCTTGCGCGTCGTGTTGTCGATCGCCGAGATGTGGTCTGCGTCGAAGGCGTGGCGCATTCCCAGCGTATACGCAGTCACGCCGGTGCCGATCGCGAACACACCCGAGCCTCCCAGGCGGTAGTGATGCGGCGCGACCAGCGCGAACAGCAGGAAGAAGCCGACCGCGTGCAGGCCGATCACGACCGCCGACATCAGCGCGACGGTCCGCCACTGGCCAGCGTCGAGCGAGATCCGGCGCCGGCGCCGCCGGGTCACGCTGCCCCTGCCTGCTGACATCGCTTCCATCTCGCCTCTTTCTTGATGCCTCCTAGCGGCCCACCGCTAGGCCCAAACGGCCGTCGTTGCAAGGTGATCGGGTTACCGCCTGGCCTAGCGGCTCAGCCCGTCGCGCCGCTGGGGCAGCGTTCCACCACGGCGGCGACCACGTCGACCTCGGCGCTGTCGGGCTCACACCACGGCTGGCGACCGATCTCGAACAGCGCGCCGCGCGCGCGGGTGCACTCGCCGACATGGATGCACAGGCGCCCGTCCCAGACCACGTCGATTGCCCCGCCGGGATAGGTGTACTGCTCGGGCTCGCTCGCCATGCGCGGCCCATGCTATTTCACGCCGCGCGGCGAGGGCGCTGGCGCAGGACGCCGCGCAGCGCCGCCCTCGCAGCGTGGAAGCCGCACATCCCGTGCACGCCGCCTCCGGGGGGCGTCGAGGACGAACACAGAAACAGCTTCGGGTTGGGCGTCGCGTATGGGTTGGCGCTCAGCGTGGGCCGCGCGATCAGCTGCCCCAGGCTTGCCAGACCGCCGTTGATGTCACCACCCACGTAGTTGGGGTTCTCAGCAGCAAGCGTGGCCGGCCCGCGTGTCGCGCGAGCGAGCACGAGCTCGCCGAACCCCGGGGCGAAGCGCTCGATCTGGCGCTCGATCGCGACGGTCATGTCGACCTCCGAGCCGTTCGGCACGTGGCAGTAGGCCCAGAGCGTGTGCGCTCCGTCCGGCGCACGCGTCGAGTCGAGCAGCGATTGCTGCGCGACGAGCACATACGGCCTGTCCCCATTACGGCCGCGGGCGACGGCGCGCTCAGACCGCACGATCTCCTCGAGGCGCCCGCACAGGTGGACGGTCCCCGCCGCGCGAGCGGCCGGCGCCGACCATGGCACCGCGCCCGACAGCGCATAGTCGACCTTGAAGACGCCGGGACCGTAGCGGAAGCGCGCGAGCGCACGGCGATAGCGCGCCGGCAGCCCGTCGCCGCAGATCTCGAGCAGCTGGCGCGGCGAGACGTCGAACAGCACGGCCCGAGCGGGCGGCAACGCCTCCAGTGAGCCGATCGGCCTGCCGACCTCGACCGTGCCGCCGAGTGACTCGAGCTGGGCGCGCATCGCTTCGCTGATCGCCTGCGAACCGCCACGGGCGACCGGCCAGCCGCAGGCGTGCCCGAGCGCCAACAGGACGAGCGCGAAGGCGGTCGTGCCCGGCGCGCGCAGCGGGCGCATCGAGTGCGCGGCCATGCCGCCCAGCAGCGCCCGTGCGGCCGGTGTGCGGAAGGCGACGCGCGCACACAACTCCGCCGGAGCGACTCCGACGGCGCCGAAGCGGGCGGCGAGCAGCGGATGGTGTGGCGGCCTGGTCGGCGGCGCCAGGACGAACTCGGCCAGCCGCTCCCACTCTCGCGCGAAGGTGCCGACCAGCGCGCGGTAGGCGCGGGCGTCCGCGCCCAGCCCCTCGGCGGTCTCGTCGAGTGAGCGCTGCAGCGTCGCGGCGGTCCCATCGTCGAAGGGGTGCGCCGCCTGGGTCGCGGGCTCGAGCAGCTCGAGCCCGAAGTCCCCTAGCTGCAGGCTCCGCAGGAACGGAGAGCCGAGCGCGAGCGGATGCACCGCCGAGCAGACGTCGTGGTGGAACCCTGGGAGCGTCAGCTCCGCGGTTCGCGTGCCGCCGCCGATGCGGTCCGAGCCCTCGATCAGGTGGACGGAGCGCCCGTTGCGCGCGAGCTCGATCGCGGCAGCGAGCCCGTTGGGCCCGGCGCCGACGACGACGGCATCGACCAACCCCTAGGCCTTCACTCCGCGGCGAAATGGCCGCGCCAGCATGCGAAACGGTGTGCTCACCATGTGCATGCCGGAGCGTATACCCGCGTTCTGCCAGATGTTGGCGGCGCGTCCCCACTGGCGCTTGCGATCGACGCACAGCGCGTGCACCTCCACCTCGGCGTCGGCACCGAAATGTGCGGCGACCGAGTTCAGCGTGTGCACCCAGTGGGCGTCCTCCTGGCGGTGGCCGCCGAAGGTCATGCCGAGCTCGTACAGCGGGTCGCCGGCCCGCATCAGGACCTGCGCCTGAGCGAATGTGGAGCCCTCCTCGACGAATGAGCTGAAGGTGATCCAGCCGGCGAACATGTGGCCCTGCGGGGTCATCAGCGTGAAGGACTCCTCGTCGGCGAACAGCACCAGCACGCCGGTCGAGAGCTTCAGGCCCCCGGGCATCGAGAGGTCGAGCGCGGCGACCTCGCCGGGAGCGATACCGGCCAGCGGCGCGAAGAAGCGGTTTCCGGCAGGCCAGAACTCGGAGAAGTGCTCCTTCCAGGCGGCGATCACCTCCGTCGGCGCGAGCTCGGCGGTGCCGACGACGGTTCGATAGGTCTTCTGCCACATTCGGCCGAAGCCGTTCATCGGCGCCATCGGGCGCCGTCCGGTCACGTTGATGTGCCCGTCGCTCACGGTCAGCCGGTCGACCGGCCGCGCCCAGGCGCCAGCGTCCCGGTTGTCGGGTTGCGTATTCATGGTGGAGCCTTTCGGTTGAGGTCAGATCGCCGCGGCCATCGCGGCGTCTTCGGTGTCGTGGATCGCGATCACCTCGTCGAGGCGGGTCAGCTCGAAGATCTGGCGGTAATGGTCCGTCAGGCCGTAGGCGAAGATCCGCTGGCGGTTGCGCTGCGCTCGAACAAGCAGGGTGACCAGCAGTCCGATGCCGCTCGAGTTCATGTACTCGAGCGAGTCGAACGCCAGGATGATCGCGTGCGAGCCCTCGGACGCTCGCTCATAGGCGTCCTTCAGCGCGAGATCGGACTCGCGCGTCACCTCGCCGGAGATCTCGATCACGCTCACACCGGGAGCCGGCGCACGCACCTGCAGGGGTGAGGCGGTTTCGCTCATGTGGTTTCTCCCTGTTCGTCGGGCGGCGAGGATGGCTCGTCGGCGAGGATGGTCATGAAGTCCGAGAGCCGGGTGATCTCGAAGATCTCCCGGTAGTGCTGGGTGAGGCCGCGCGCGGCGACCGGGCAGGCGTCCGCACGGGCACGAGCGAGCAGTCCGACGATCAGTGCGATGCCGGTGGAGTTGATGTAGTCGACCGCGGCGAAATCGAGCAGCACTGCAGCCGAGCCGGCGCCCTCGGCGTATGCGGCGCCCAGCGCGTCGCGCGCCGACCCGTCGATCTCCCCGCGCAGCTCGATCACAGCGGTGCCGTCCGCCGAGCGTGTCGTTGCCTCAAAGTCTGCCTGCGTCATCGCCTGCTCCTTCCAGGTGCATGACGAGCTCGACCGTGTGGTCGGTGCCGTTGCTGCTCTGGCGCAGCTCGTCAACCATCTTCTCGATCAGGAAAAGGCCCCAGCCACGCGGTGACTGGCGGCCCTCGAGCTTCGCGTCGATATCCGGCAGCGTGGCCGGGGCGATCTGGCGGTCGCCGCCGTGATCGACGATCGCAACGACCAGCTCGCGATCGCCTGCCGTCACGACGAGTCGCACATCGAACTCGTCGCGGTAGCCGTTGCCGTGCTCCATCGCGTTCATCGTCGCCTCGGCGACCGCGGTCTTCAGCCGCTCGAGCCGGGCGGGAGCGATCGCCAGCGGAGCGACGGCCTCGGTGAGGAGGCGCATTGCCTCGCGTTCGTTACCCGGCGCGCTGGGGATGCGGACATCCACGAGGACGCCGTGGCGCTCGGTCGTGCCGGCGCCGCCGTGACGTAGAACGACCAGCGTGATGTCGTCCTCCTGCTCCAGTTCGCCGCCGGTGAAGCGGTCGAGTGCGAGCAGCAGGTCGTCGATTACCGCCTGCGAGTCGGCGTGTCCATCGAGCAGCTCGGTCACACGCGCGTTGCCGAACATCTCACGCCGCGGGTCGTGCGCCTCGACCAAACCGTCGCTGTAGAGCAACACGCAGGCGCCGGGCGTCAACGTCGCCTCGCGCTCCTCGTAGGCCATACCCGGCATCAGCCCGAGCGGCATGCCGGTGGCGCGCAGCTCAGACGCCTTGCCGAACGCGTTCACCAGCGGGAGGTTGTGGCCCGCGTTCGCGTAACGCAGGTGGCCGCTCGCCGGATCGAGCACACCGTAGAAGCAGGTGACGAACATGTTCTCCGGGATGTCCGGGCAGAGGCTGTCGTTGACGCGTGCGAGCACCGGTCCCGGCTCGAGCAGTCGTTGCGCGCTGGCCCGCAGGACGCTGCGCGTGGCCGCCATCACCATCGCCGCCGGAACGCCCTTGTCGGTGACGTCGCCGATGACCAGCCCGAGCCGCCCGTCGGCCAGCTCGATGAAGTCGTAGAAGTCGCCTCCCACCGCCCGCGCCGGCCGGTAATAGGCCGCCACCTGCCAGCCGTCCAGCCGCGGCAGCTCCTTCGGCAGGAAGTTCTGCTGGATCAGCTGCGCAACGGCCAGCTCCTGCTCGAGCCGGCCGCGGGCGCGAATCTCGGCCTGCTGCTCGCGTACGAGTTGCCCGACGCGGACCGCCGGCGCAGCCTGGGCGGCGAGCGTCTCGAGCAGCCGGCGATCATCGGCCGAGAAGTCCTGATCGGAGAGCCGGCGCCCGACGCTGAGTAGGCCGATCAGCTCGCCGTTGGTGATCAGCGGCACGACGAGCGTTACCCCCGCTTCGCGCAACTCGGCGAGGGCCGGCGAATCGAGATCGAGCTGCGCGATCTCGACGGCGCCGACAGCGTCCTGGAAGTAGCCGACGAGCGGATCGTTCTGGGCGATCTCGAAGCTCTCGCGTGCGTCGAGCTGCGGACGCGCGATCGCCTCGCCGGCGGGCGCCGTGACGCGCTCGCCTGCGTCGGCGCTCGTGCGTCGCCAGACGACTCGCCGAACCGTTCGCTCCGTCACTGACATGCCACCGTTCTACTCAGCCTGCGTTCCGAAACCGTTACGGCGGCGAGCGGCTCGAAGGGCGCTGTTGGCCCAGCTCGCTCCGCCGCGCTTCCGCTGGTGGGGAATCGTTACGGCGAGCAGCGAGGACGTCAAGTCGTTGCGCCATCGTGGCATGCTCCCGAGCGTGAGGTCGTTGCGCATCGCACTGCTCGGAGCCCCGCGGATCGAGGTCGACGGCCAGCCGCTGGTCGTTGACACGCGCAAGGCCACGGCGGCGCTCGCGTTCCTGGCCGTGACCGGTCACACGCACACGCGTGCCGTGCTCGCCAACCTGCTGTGGCCCGACGCGGATCCCGAACGCTCGCGCTCGGCGCTGCGACGGACGCTCTCGACGCTGCGCGGCGCGCTCGGCGAGGAGCGGCTGATCAGCGATCGCCTGACCGTCACCCTCAACCTCGAAGGAGTGTTCTTCGATCTCGCCGAGTTTCGCCGTGTGGCGGCCGACCCGGCGGCCGGCATCGAGGCGCTGCGCGGCGCGACTGCGTTGCACCGCGACGAACTGCTCGCAGGCTTCTCGCTGCGCGACAGCGTCGAGTTCGACGATTGGCAGCGCAGTGCCCAGGAGACCGTCCGCCGCGAGCACGCGAGCGCACTCGATCGCCTCGTCGAGGCGCTCGCCGGCGAGGGACGCTTCGAGCAGGCGGTCGCCGGCGCGCGCCAGCGGCTGGCGCTCGATTCGCTGCACGAGCCGACGCACCGGCGCCTGATTGACCTCTACGCCCGCGCCGGGCGTAGAGGTGACGCGCTCGCTCAGTACCGCGAGTGCGTACGCGAGCTGGATCGCGAACTCGGCGTGGCGCCGCTGAGCGAGACCACCGACCTCTACAACGCGATCAACGGCGGCGCCGCACCCACACCGATCGTCAGCGAACCGGCCGCGCCGGCGGCGCAACTGGCGCTTGTCGGTAGAGCCGGTGAGCTGGCGCGCCTGCTAGACGCCTACGCCGCCGCTCGCGAGCACGGTGCGCTCGTGGTGATCGAGGGCGAGTCCGGCGTCGGCAAGACCCGCCTTGCGCACGAGGGTCTGGCTGCGATCGCGCGGCTCGGCGGTCGAGTCCTCGCCGCGCGCCCACACCCGGGCGAGCAGGGGCTCGCCTACGGCGTGATCGCCGCTCTGCTGCGTGAGGCGATCGCTGCCGAGCCGGCGATCGTGGGCGAGGAGCTGCGCTCCGACGCCGCGCGCCTGCTCCCCGAGCTCGGAACGCCGCCGCCCAGCAGCCTCGACGATCCGGGTGCGCGACTGCGCTTCCTCGAGTCGATCAGCGCACTGATCGCAGCCGCCTTCGAGCCGAGCCCGGGCGTCGTCTGGATCGACGACCTGCAGTGGTGCGACCCAGCCTCACTGGATGCGCTCGCCTACCTCGCGAGGCGTATCGAGGGCCGACCGATGTTGCTGCTTGGAGCGCGGCGCACCGACGAGCCCGACCCCGAGCACATCTACGCCCGCTTCGCGCAGCTCGGCGAGCGTGTCGCGCTTGGCCGGCTGATGCGAGCGGACGTGATCAGCCTCGCGCTGCAGTCGGGCCTGGACGAGCCGGCCGCCGACCGCATCTTTCGCGAAAGTGAGGGGCTGCCGCTGTTCGTCGCCGAGCTGCTCGCGCCGGGCGTCGAGACCTCGAGCGCGACCGGCGGCGTGCGCGCCGCGTTCGAGGCCCGACTGGACGCGATCAGCGAGGCCAGCGCCCAGGTGTTGAACGCGGCCGCGTTGATCGGACGAACATTCGACGCCGACACGCTGCGCCTGGCGAGCGGGCGCTCCGAGGAGGAGGTCGCCGGCGCGCTGGAGGAGCTCGGCGCGCGCGGCGTCATTCTCGAGCACGACGCCGCCTACGACTTCGGACACGAGCGGCTGCGTGCGATCGCCGAGGAGCGCGTCGGCCTGGCCCGCCGGCGCCTGTTGCATCGCCGGATCGCTCAGGCGCTGGCCGATCGCCGTGACGACGCGGCGATCGTCGCCCGCCACCTCGAGCTCTCCGGGGACGACGCGGCCGCGGCGCTCGCGCATGTCGCCGCCGGCGCGCACGCGCGCTCGCTGTCGGCGGCACTGGAGGCCGTCACGCATTTCGAGGCCGCGATCGCCCTCGGTCACCCCGACCCCGCAGGATTGCAGGAGGCGATCGGCGACCTCCACCGCCTGCGCGGCGCCTACGGCGACGCGCTCGCCGCGTACGCGGCGGCCGCCGCCCACGGCGATCCAGCGGCCGCCGGGCGCATCGAGCACAAGCTCGGCGGCGTGCACGAGCGCCGCGGCGAATGGGAGTTGGCCGAGCGCCACTACGAAGACGCGCTCGCGCTCGGGGCCGAGGAGGCGGTCCTACAGTGCGACCGCAGCCGGGTCGCCTGGCGCCGCGGCGAAATCGAACAGGCACGAGCCCTCGGCTTTGAGGCACTCCGGCTCGCCGAGGAGTCCGGGGCGCGCGCGGCGGCGGCGCAGGCCAACAACATCCTCGGTCTACTCGGTTGCGGACGCGACTATCTCGAGCGCAGCCTCGAGCTCGCGAGCGAGCTTCCCGATCCGGGGGTGCGCGTCGCCGCACTCAACAACCTCGCCCGCGATCACGCCGCGGCCGGCGAGCTCTCGCAAGCCGAGCAGCTGATCCGCGAAGCGCTCGAGCAGTGCGCCGCCGAGGGCGACCTTCACCACGAGGCCGCGCTGCGCAACAACCTCGCCGATGTGCTGCACAAGGCCGGGTATGGCGAACAGGCGATGGAGGAGCTCAAGCTCGCGGTCAGCGCCTTCGCGACGATCGGTGCCGAGGGCGAGAACCTCTACCCGGGCGTCTGGAGCCTCGCCGAGTGGTAGCGCTCAAAGCGGGGTCGTGTACGCCCCGCTCAGGCCGCCATCGATCAGGAAGGTCGTCGCGTTGACGTAGGTCGACTCGTCGCTCGCGAGGAACAGCACGCCGCCGGCGATCTCCTCGGCCGTGGCGAAGCGTCCCATCGGCAGGTGCACCATCCGCCGCGCGGCCCGCTCGGGATCCTTGGCGAACAGCTCCTGCAGCAGCGGCGTGTCGACCGGACCGGGACATAGCGCGTTCACGCGCACGCCCGCGCGAGCGAACTCGACACCGAGCTCGCGCGAGAGCGCCAGCACGCCGCCCTTCGACGCGGTGTAGGAGATCTGCGAGGTCGCCGCGCCCATCACGGCGACGAACGAGGCGGTGTTGATCACCGAGCCCCCGGAGGGGTCGTTGGCGAGCAGATGCGGGATGCCGTGCTTGCAGCAGAAGAAGACGCTCTTGAGGTTGACGTCCTGCACCCGCTGCCAGGTCTCGTAGCTGGTCTCGAGCACGGAGGCGTCGTCGGTCGGCGAGATGCCGGCGTTGTTGAACAGCACGTCGATCCGCCCGAACCGCTCGTGCGCGCGCGCGTACATCTCGATCACCTGCTGCTCGTCGCTCACGTCGACCTCGAGCGAGAGCTCGCCCGGCGAATCGCCGAGCAGATCGACGCCGACGACCTTGGCGCCCTCCCGGGCGAACAGCTCGGCCGTCGCCGCGCCAATACCGCCGCGCGCGCCGGTGATCACGCAGACCTTCCCCTGGAGCCTCATGAGGTCGCGAAGAAGATCGTCTTGACCTCGGTGTAGGCGTCCAGCGCATGCGGCCCGAGCTCACGGCCGTAGCCGGACTGCTTGAAACCGCCAAACGGCGTCGTGACGCGAACCGAGCTGTTCGAGTTGATCGAGAGGACGCCGGTTTCGATCCCCCGCGCGACGCGCAGGGCGCGCGCCCCGTCGCGGGTCCAGATCGAGCCGGAGAGCCCGTAGATGCTGTCGTTTGCGAGCGCCACTGCATCCTCCTCATCGCGGAACGGAATGACGGCCACGATCGGCCCGAAGACCTCCTCGCGCAGCACGCGCGCGTCACGCGCCGCCGGCGCGAGGATCGTCGGGGCAAACCAGAAGCCGGGTCCCTCGGGCGCGCTGCCGCGGCAGACGACCGGATCGCCGTCGTCGAGGAAGGACGCGACCGCGTCGCGCTGAGCGGCCGAGATCAGGGGCCCCATCTCGGTCGCCGGGTCGAGCGGATCGCCGACGCGAATCGCGCGCACGTGCTCCTCGAACAGCGCCGTGAAGCGGTCGAACACCGACGCCTCCACGAGCACGCGCGAACGGGCGCAGCAATCCTGCCCGGCGTTGTCGAACACCGCCCAGGGAGCCGCCGCGGCGGCCGCCTCCAGGTCGGCGTCGGCGAAGATCACGTTCGCGGACTTGCCCCCCAGCTCGAGCGTCACGCGCTTGATCGTCGCCGACGCCGTGGCGGCGATCGAGCGACCTACCTCGGTCGAGCCGGTGAAGGCGATCTTGGCGACGTCGGGGTGCTCGACCAGCCGCTGACCGCAGGTCCTGCCCGGCCCAACGACGACGTTGACGACGCCTTCCGGCACGCCCGCCTCGAGCGCGAGCTCGGCGAAGCGCAGCGCGCTGAGCGGCGTCAGCTCCGCCGGCTTGAGCACGACCGTGTTGCCGGCGGCGAGCGCCGGCCCGAGCTTCCACGCTGCGATGTTCAGCGGGAAGTTCCACGGCACGATCAGGCCGACGACGCCCAGCGGCTCGCGCACCGTGAAGGCCTGCCCGCCGGCGACCGGGATCGTGTCGCCGAGCAGTCGCTCGGGGGCGCCCGCGTAGTAGCGAATGGTGTCGACGACCATCCCCATCTCGCCGCGTGCCGAGCCGATCGGCTTGCCCGCATTGCGTGCCTCGAGCAGCGCGAGCTCCTCGAGGTGGTCCTCAAGCGTGTCGGCGAGCGCGCGCAGCACTCGTGCCCTGGCGGCGGGCGCCAGGGCACGCCACGCCGGCAGCGCCCTCCTCGCGCGGGCGACGGCCTCGTCGACGTCAGCCGCGCCTGCGCGGGGAACTTCGGCGAGCACCGCCTCCGTGGCGGGCTCGACGATTGTCAGCAACTCACCCAACGGCCGGCGCAGCGGCGGGCGGAACGCCACCCCCGTCGTCAGGCTCGTCGATCGTCCGGATCGGGCCCTTGAATGTCTTGTGGGCCCAGCCGAAGTACCAGATCGTCACCGCCAACATCACGCCGACCACGACGAGCGGTGCGTAGTTGACCGAAGTCCAGCTGAAGCCCGCGTTGCCGGGCACACCGAGCGGCGAGAACGGCAGGCAGAAGATGATCACGCAGAGGGCGACCCATACAACCGCGATCATGTTCACCCACCTGTACTTGTTGCCGAGCGTCCACGGGCCCGGCACGAACGAGCTTCCTGCGCGCCAGCGCAGGAAGACAGGGATCGTGTAGGCGATGTAGAGGCCAATGACCGACACCGAGGTCACTGCAAAGAACGCAACCGGGTAGCCGGTGCTGTTGGGGAAATAGGCCGGGATCGTCACGATAAACGCGGTGACCGCGATGAAGAGCACAGCCCAGGTCGGGGTCCGGTTCGAGCCGAGGCGACGCCAGAGGTTGTGCCCAGGAATCGCGCCGTCGCGCGAGAACGCGAACGTCATCCGCGAGCCGCTCGTCATGCACGCCACGCCGCAGAACAGCTGTCCGATCACGGAGATGAAGATCACGGCCTTGGCGGCGGATGAGCTGAGCGCGCTGGTGATGATCCCCAGCGCGCCGGCCTGACCGTTCTCGGCCGTCGGGTGGATCGCGGCAAAGGTGAGCGCAAGCAGAACGATGTAGCCGATCACGGCCGAGTAGAAGACCGAGCGCCAGACGCCCTTCGCTGCCGCGTCGGCGGCCCCGCGGGTCTCCTCGGACACGTGTGCAGATGCGTCATAGCCGGTGATCGTGTACATCGTGAGCAGGAAGCCGAGCGGTAGCACGTAGTACCAGTACATGTGCCCACCGAACCCCGAGTTGTTGATCCGGTGCGTGAACACGTAGGAGACGCTCGCGTGGTGGCTGGGAACGAGAATCAGGATCACGACGATCACCGCGACACCGAGGACATGCCACCAGACCGAGACCCGGTTGAACACGGAAAGCAGGTGGCTAGAGAACACGTTGACCAGCAGCCCGAGCAAGAGGATCACAACGAACAAGGCCATGACCACGTGCGCGTTGTAGTGCACGTTGGTCGACGTGAAATTGAAGATGAAGTTGACCTTGTAGAGGCCGAGCAGGTACTGGATGAAGTCCGCCGCGATGTAGTCAACGGAGGCGACAACCGCGACCAGCCCGATCAGGTTGAACCAGCCCGTGAACCATCCCCAGCCGGCTCCGCCGAGCTTTGACGCCCAGTAGTAGATGCCGCCGGCGGTGGGCATCGCCGAGGCGAGCTCGGACATCGAGAAGGCCACGGTGAGGATCAGCAAGCTGATCACCGGCCACCCGATCGAGATTGCGACCGGCCCGCCGTTATTCCAGGCCTGCCCAAACGTCGTGAAACAACCGGCGAGCACCGAGATGATCGAGAAGGAGATCGCGAAGTTGGAGAAGCTGCTCCAGCCGCGATGCAGTTCCTGCTTGTACCCCAGCTCGGCGAGCCGTTTTTCGTCTGCGCCAAGGGTCTCCGGTGTCGCCATTCGTGCTCTCCCCTCGAAGGAAATGGTGTGGTGGTCCGTCCTTAGCCGCGGTACTGTAGGGGCAGGAGGGGCCTCAAGTCAACCCCGAGCCGGTAGTAGTCCGCCGAGGATGTGTGTGGTGCCCTCGACGTGCTCGCTCATCAAGCGCGCGGCGCGCGGTCCGTCGTGTGTGCGCATCGCTCGCACAAGCCGCCGGTGCTGGTCGTTTGAGGCACGCAGCACCGCGGCAGGATGGGAGATGTGCGAGATCAGATCCGTCATTTCCCCTTGTGTAGCGGTCATCGCCGCGACCAGTCGCGAGCTGCCCGTGCACTCGGCCAGCCCAACGTGGAAGCGCACATCGGCAAGCCGGTAGTTGGGATACTCGCCGAGCTGGCGGTCCATCTCGTCGACCAGCCCGGCCAACGCATCGAGCGCGGCCGAATCGGCGCGCTGCGCGGCGAGCACTGCCACGCCGACCTCGAGCGCCATCCTCGAGTCGCACACCTCCTGCCACTGGCCGAGCAGCTCCTCCGACGGCAGCTCGGTCGGCGGCTGGGGGTCGGCGACGAACGTTCCGCCGCGGCGTCCGCGCGTCGCCTGCAGGTGGCCGGTCTGGCCGAGCGCGAGCAGCGCCTGGCGCAGCGTCGAGCGCGCGATTCCCAGCTTGCGGCAGAGCTCGCGCTCAGCCGGCAGCCGCGTCCCCGGGGCGAGCAGCCCGAGCTTGATCGCGGTGCCGAGCCGCTCGACGGTCTCCTCGAACGCCGTCTGCGAGCGGACCGGCGCGAAGACCGCGTCCTCGCTGACCGGCGCGACGCTCACAACCGCTCGAAGCCGCGGTAGCGCTCCCAGTCGGTGACGGCAGCGCCGAACGCGGCGAGCTCGACGTCGGCGGCGTTGACGTAGTGAGCGACGACCTCTTCGCCGAACGCCTCACGCGCGATCTGCGAGTTCGCGAACAGCTCACGCGCGGCGACCAGCGAGGTCGGCAGCCGCGGCAGCGCCGGCGCGTTGTAGGCGTCGCCCTCGAACACCGGCCCCAGCTCGAGTCCCTGCTCGACGCCGTGCAGACCGGCGGCGATCAACGCGGACAGCGCCATATAGGGGTTCAGGTCCGCGCCACCGGCGCGGTTCTCGAAGCGCAGCGAGGGACCATGCCCGACGACGCGCAGCGCACACGTCCGGTTGTCGTGGCCCCAGGCGATCGCCGTCGGCGCGAACGATCCCGCGGCGTAGCGCTTGTAGGAGTTCACGTTCGGCGCGAGCAGCAGCGTCAGCTCGCGCAGCGCGGAGAGCTGGCCGGCGAGGAAGGCGTCGAAGGTCGCCGGATCGCGCGCGAACAGCGGGCCGTCGGAGTCGGTGAGCGAGAAGTGGATGTGGCACGAGTTGCCCTCGCGCTGGTCGAACTTCGCCATGTAGGTGAGCGCCATCCCCATCTCGGCGGCGATCTCCTTCGCTCCGTTCTTGTAGATCACGTGCTGGTCGGCAGTGCGCAGCGCGTCGGCGTAGTGGAAGTTGATCTCGTGCTGGCCGAAGTTGCACTCCCCCTTGGAGTCCTCGACCTCCATGTCGGCGCCCTCCATGGAGTTGCGAATCCGTCGGATCAGCGGCTCGACCCGCGCGGTGGCGAGCAGCGAGTAGTCGCTGTTGAACTGATTGGCCGGATCCAGCGAGCGGTAGCCCTTGTCGTGCGCCTGCTCGTAGCTGTCGCGAAACAGCATGAACTCGAGCTCGGTGCCGGCGGCGGCGTCCCAGCCGCGCTCCGCGAGCCGGGCGAGCTGGCGGCGCAGCACCTGGCGCGGCGAGGCGACGACATCGGAGCCGTCGTGCCAGACCACGTCGGCGATGCACATCGCCGTCCCCTCCTGCCAGGGCACGAGGCGCAGGGTGTCGAGATCCGGGCGCATCACGAAGTCGCCATAGCCGCCCGCCCACGAGGCCATCGCAAAGCCCTCGACCGGAGTCATGTCGACGTCCACGGCGAGCAGGTAGTTGCAGCCCTCGGCGCCGTGCTCGGCGACCTCGTCGACGAAGTGATGGGCGACCAGGCGCTTGCCCATCAGGCGTCCCTGCATGTCGGTGATCGCGAGCAGGACCGTGTCGATGGTCCCCTTCGCGACCTGCTCCCTCAGCTCCTCGAGCTTCATCGCAGCAAGAAGGTACAGGTACCGGGCCATTTCGCGCAAACAGATGTATCGTGCCGCGCGCCACAGTTGGCGACCCGGAACCCAGGAGAGAGCATGGCGCGGCCGCGCGAGCTTCCGCAGAGAGCAAGGATCGTGATCATCGGCGGCGGCGTCGGCGGCGCGTCGATCGCCTACCACCTCGCCGCGCTCGGTGAACGCGACGTCGTGCTGCTCGACCGCGACGAGCTGACGAGCGGCTCGACCTTTCACTCGGCCGGCCTCGTCGGCCAGCTGCGCGGCAGCGTCTCGCTGACCAAGATGATGATGTACAGCGTCGAGCTGTACGGCACGCTCGAGTGCGGCTGGGTGCCGTGCGGCGGCATCCGGCTGGCATGCACGCCGGAGCGCGAGCAAGAGGTGCTGCGCCAGGTCGCCTGGGCGAAGACCTTCGGCCTGCCGCTGGAGCTGCTGAGCCCGCAGGAGGCACAGGATCTCTTTCCCCTGATGGTGACCGACGGGGTGCGCTGCGGCTCCTATCTCGCAACCGACGGCTACCTCGACCCCTCCCAGCTGACCTACGCTCTCGCCGCGGGGGCGCGTGAGGGCGGCGCGCAGATCTTCACCCACACGCGTGTGACCGGCATCGAGGTGCTCGGCGGCCGCGTCCGCGGCGTGCAGACCGAGTGGGGCCCGATCGAGGCCGAGATCGTCGTCAACGCCGGCGGGATGTTCGCTGCGGAGATCGGCCGCCTGGCGGGCGTTCGCGTGCCGATCATCCCGTTCGCCCACGAGTACCTCGTCACGCAGCCGTTTCGCGAGCGAGCGGCGGGTGAGCACCTCCCCACTCTGCGCGACCCCGACCTGCTGGTCTACTTCCGCGAAGAGGGGGCCGGCCTGGTGATGGGTGGCTATGAGCGCCACAGCGCGCCGTGGGCGCTCGACGATCACCTGCTCGACGCCATCCCGGCGGACTTCAACGGTCGCCTGCTCGAGGAGGACTGGCCGCGCTTTGAGGAGATCACCGAGAACTCGCGCAAGCGCGTGCCGGCGATGGACGAGATCACGGTCACCAAACTGATCAACGGTCCGGAGGCGTTCACGCCGGACAACGAGTTCTGCCTCGGCGAAAGCGAGGTGCGCGGCTTCTTCGTCGCCGCCGGCTTCTGCGCGCACGGTCTCGCGGGCGCCGGCGGGATCGGCAAGGTGATGGCGGAATGGATCGTCGAGGGCGAGCCGACACTCGACCTCTGGCACATGGACATCCGTCGCTTCGGCCCCCACTACCGCTCGCCGTCGTACACGCTCAAGCGCACCAGGGAGGTCTACGAGACCTACTACGACATCCGCTACCCGGGCCACGAGCGCGAAGCCGGCCGGCCGTTGCGCGTCTCGAGCGCCTACGAATGGCATCGCGATCACGGCGCCGCATTCGGCGAGAAATCCGGCTGGGAGCGCGTCAACTGGTACGAGTCAAACGCGGCCACGGGCGAGGAGTCACTGCGTCCGAAGGGCTGGGCGGGGATGCTGTGGTCACCCGCGATCGGCGCCGAGCACCGCGCCACGCGTGAGACCGCCGGACTGTTCGACGAGTCATCCTTCGCCAAGTTCGAGGTCGCCGGGCCCGGCGCCGCCGAGCTGCTCGAGCGACTGTGCGACAACCGCGTCGCGCGCGAGATCGGCCAGATCACCTACACGCAGATGCTCAACCGCCGCGGCGGGATCGAGTGCGACTTCACCGTCGCGCGCCTGGCGGAGGACCGCTTCGGCATCGTCACGGGGACGGCCTTCGGTAACCACGACGCAAGCTGGATTCGCAGCCACCTGCCCGACGACGGGTCGGTGTCGGTCACCGACGTGACCGCGCGCTGGGCCTGCTTCGGGCTGTGGGGCCCGCGCGCCCGCGACATCCTCGCGCCGCTGACGCCGGACCCGCTCGACTTCGGCTACATGCGCCTGCGCGAGATCACCGTCGGCGACGTGCCGGTGCGCGCCCTGCGAGTGACCTTCGTCGGCGAGCTTGGCTGGGAGCTCTACTGCCCAACCGAGTACGGTGCCGCTCTGTGGGTCGCGCTATTCGAGGCCGGGCAGCCACACGGCCTGCTGGCCGGCGGCTACCGTGCGATCGATTCGCTGCGACTTGAGAAGGGCTACCGCGTGTGGGCTGCCGACATCACGCCCGACGAGACGCCGCTGGAGGCCGGGCTCGACTTCTGCGTGCGGTCCGACAAGCAGTTCATCGGCTCCGACGCGCTCGTCGAGCCGACACGCCGGCTGCGCGCGGTCACGCTCGACGACGCTCGCGCGATCGCCCTCGGCAACGAGCCCGTGCGGGTCGGCGGCGAGATCCTCGGGCGAGTGACCAGCGGCGGCTACGGTTACACGGTGGAGCGCTCGGTCGCCTACGCCTACCTGCCCGCCGAGGTCGGCGAGGGCGCCGCCGTCGAGATCGACATCTTCGGCGAGTGGGTGACCGGCGTCATCGCGGCCGAGCCGCTGTTCGATCCGGCCGGAGGGCGCATCCGCGGGTGACCCGCGTCTGGGGCAAGCCGATCCTCAAACGCGACATCGAGACCCGCCGTCCCGGCTACCGCGACTGCATCGGGCGGACAAGCGGCCTTCTTCCCACTGCCACCGCGACGTCGGCGCCAGGCGCTGTCCGTGTGGCGCCGCGAGCGCGTCTGCGGCCACTTAATAAACGCTTAGTGCGCGCTTAGCGGCGCCAACGCTCTAGCGGCCGATAATCATCCCATGGACGCGAGCGAGCAACCAGGCCGTAGAGCATCGGCGATGCGTCTGCTCGCGGCGGCGCTGGCCGGAGCGATCGGCGCGTTCGGCATGCCCGCCGCCATTCACGCCGCACAACCGCCGGGGGCCACAGCCGCCGTGCCGCCAGCCGCCACACCGGACGCAATGCCCGAGTAAGCTGGCGCGCGCCGCCGCCCGCGCTAGCATCGCCAACCGCATGCGCGCCGGTGCTCGCCCCCCAGCGGTGACTCTCCTCGCCGCCATCGCCACCCCGGAACTCGGCGCGCCCGCAGCGCTAGGCGCGAGCACGGCGGCGAGCGCCGCAGCAAAGTGTCGGGCGAGCAGCGCCGCCAAGATCCCCTTCGCACAACTTGAGGCCAGCTACCGCAAGCTCACGGGGTTGGGACCGAGGACGCCGCTCGCCAAGACGCAGCCACGTACGGCCTGTGCGGCGACACGCACTACGAGTTCGCTCGGCTGGTTGTCGCAGCGGGCGTCAAGCTCGTCTATCGCCAGCAGGTGGCTCAGCAGGACCACTCGCCGAGCTGGGTCCAGCGGACCCGCGGACGGTGGGTCGACGAGGGGCTCGACGGCCTCTGCAAGCTCGCGCCGGCGGCGCTGATCAACCTCTGGAAGGTCGGCAGCGCCTGCAAGTAGCGGGGCGCTCGCCGCTGGCCGCCGCCGGGCGGGTCGGCTACCATTGCCGCCCCCGCCCTCTTAGCTCAGCTGGTAGAGCACTTCCATGGTAAGGAAGGGGTCAACGGTTCGAGTCCGTTAGAGGGCTTCGCGGGAAGTAGCTGCAAATTAGCATCTTTTGTAGGCCCGGCGGAAGCAAGATGGTTGGTATCCGGGCGATCTTGGACACCGTATGGACACCGGATTGCATCGGGGTGGCGTCCGAAGGGTGTCCAGCTGGTGTCCAAGGCCGCGTACCGGAGCCCTTTGCTGTACTCCTTCGTGGCGTGAGCGAGGAGCCGAGGTATCGACGTCAGTGGCGCGACTATCGGACGTCTGCCGGTGGTCGACCGGTGAAGAAGTTCCTGATGAAGCTGACGTCTGCCGAGCGCGCGGTGATCGTCGCGGCGATGAAGGAGGTGACACGGGACGGCCTCGTGGCTGCCAAGCATCTCTCCGGCGACATCTACGAGGTCAAGGCGGACACGAACGAAAAGTTCTTCCGCGTCCTGTTTGCCGCCGAGGGCGAGCACAGCCAGGTGTTGCTGTCACTCGAGGCGTTCGCCAAGAAGACCGGCAAGACGCCCAAGGCCAAGCTCGACCTCGCGAAGGACCGCTTGAAGGACTGGCGCGAGCACGGCAAGCAGCTCAAAAAGGAGCAAGTAGCGGCGGAGAAGAAGAAGAGCAAGCGTGGAAGTTAAGACGTGGCGTGATGACTTGCCAGAACCTGTCGATACATCTAAAGTGAGATATCGATTTGGCGATACCAGAATCGGTATTAGTCTCAAGAGCGACGTAGAAGGGATGCACCGACATGGTTGATGAGCGCGACTTCCTCGACGAGATCATCGAGGAGTCCACCGAGCTTGATCCCCAGTTCCCGGCGCTGCTGGCCGCGGCGGAGCAGCGACGCGAGCTGCTCAGGACGCTCGTCTCCAAGCGACAGAGCAAGGGGCTTTCGCAGACCACCGTGGCGGCGCTGATGAAGACATCGCAGTCCGCCGTCGCGCGCCTCGAAGGCCAGGAGGACGCCAAGGAGTCGATGATCGATCGCTACGCTGCCGCGATCGGCGTACAGGTCAAGCGCACCGTCGTCGAGGTCGAGGATCGCGAGTCGGTCGCAGCATAAGTCGTTCCCGCCGCTCCGCGCCGATGCCACCGGACCAGAGGTTTGCCCGCGACGACTCGCTCGCCTAGCCCAGCGCGCTCCCTCCTCGTCCACAGTGAGCGTCTGAAGCGAGACTTCAGCTGACGCTCGCAAATGGGCGAAGCAGGCGTCAGGCCGTGCGCAAACGACGTCCGGGGCTCCGCCTAACGTCGTGCCGGATGGA
>ODAK010000624.1_pt1 | contig 40431 bp, 39 predicted proteins | sample 1539591 | NCBI WGS metagenome assembly ODAK01 (sample SAMEA3539303, study PRJEB22396) | soil metagenome | biome: tundra; feature: field; material: soil | place: USA | collected 2010-05 | depth 0.15 m | reverse complement strand
TGAGACAAATGATTCTCTCCGCCGCAAGGCGCAGACAGAATTCGGCTTACAGCCCCGCCAAAACCACTTCCAATCCTGGGCGCAAGGCTCTGCGGCATCGAAGTCAGGCGTCGCGCTTTTTCCAGACGTAGCGGAACATGATCACGCGCAGCGCGGCGGCGAGCGGAATGGCGAGGATGCCCCCAAGAATGCCGCCGAGCAGGGTCGTTCCCGCCATCACCGCGATGATGATGGCCAGCGGATGCAGCCCCACGCGGTCACCCATGATTTTGGGCGAGATCACGAGGCCTTCGAGCGATTGCACCACGGCAAAAACGACGAGCACCAGCGCCGGATGCGGCCAGTCGCCGTATTGCACGAATGCCAGCGTGAGCGCGGTGACACAGATTACAATCGCGCCGAGAAACGGAATCATCGTGAGGAACACCGCCGCGAAGCCGAGCAGAAACGCGTAGTTCACGCCGACGATGAGAAAGCCGATGGTGTAAAGCACCGCATCGCAAAGCGCGACGAGCACCTGCCCGCGAAAAAACGCGACGAGATACTGCTTGATGGAATCGAGGACGAAAACCACTTCGTCCTTCGCGCGCGAATCCTGCAACGGCAGATATTCTTTCCAATGCCTTTCGATGCCGCGCTGCTCCAGCAAAAAATAAAACGCATAGACCGGAATCAACGCCAGCCCCGCCAGCAGTCCGAAGCCGGAGGCGACTTTGGCGATGCGTTTCAACAACCAGGAACCCATCTCCGGCAGGCTGCCCGTCAGCCAGTCGGTCGCCGAGGCCAGCGCGGAATTTCCCGGACTGCCGGCGGGGTTCGCGTCCGTGGCCGTTGCCGATTGCGGCTTCGGCAAAAAGTGGCGGAGGAAATCCGGCGGCTGCGCGATCAATTCGTTGATGCGCGTTTGCAGGCGCTCGGAGTATTCAGGAACTTTCGACGCGAGCTTCTCCGTTTCCCTGACGACCTGCGGAATCACGCTCACAAGCACGCCCAGCACCAGCGCGAACGCCATAACAAACACCAGCAAGATCGCCCGGGCGCGCGGAATTTTTCTGACGGTCAGAAAATCCACCACCGGCGACAGCAGACACGCCAGCACTCCCGCGATGGCCAGCGGCCACAGCACCGGGCTTAACAAATCCAGCACACGCCCAAGTCCCCACACCGTCGCCACGATAAGCGCGACGATGCTGGCGACAGCCAGCCCGGTCAGCGCGAACCAGAGGACATGCGCTTGCTTTTCAGTTGGAGGAATCATCCTTGCCCCAGTTTTTTAGATTTTTCCGTCGCGGCGCGGACGGCGCTGATCACGGTGGCGCGCAGCCTGCCTTTTTCCAGTTCGTGAATGCCTTCAATCGTCGTGCCGCCGGGACTTGTGACCTGATCTTTCAGCGCGCCGGGATGCTGGCCGGTTTCCAAAACCATTTTCGCGCCGCCCAAGACGGTTTGCGCGGCGAGCTTCGTCGCAATGTCACGCGGCAGGCCGGCGGCCACGCCGCCGTCGCTCAAAGCCTCGATGAATTGATAAACATAAGCCGGGCCGCTGCCGCTCAGGCCGGTCACGGCATCGAGTAGGCTTTCTTTCACTTGCAGCGCGAGGCCGACGGCGGATAAAAGTTTTTTCGCCAGTTCGCCGTCCGCCCCCGTCGCATTTTTGCCGAGCGCAAAACCGGATGCGCCCGCGCCGACGAGCGCCGGCGTGTTGGGCATGACGCGGATGACGCGGGCACTGGCGGGCAGCGCAGCTTCCAGTTTCGCCAGTGTCACGCCAGCGGCGATGGAGATGAGCAGATGATTATTAGTGAACGCGCTGGAAATTTCCGCCAGCGCGGCGGCGACCTGGTCGGGTTTGGTCGCCAGAACTAGAACATTCGCGGCCCTGACAATTTCAAGATTGGCCGCGACGGTTTTTGCACCGGTCTCGGCGGCAAAAAGCTTGCGCGCAGCGTCAAACGGGTCGGCGGCAAAAAGCTGGTTCGCCTTGACGAGTTTGGCGTTGATAAAACCTCTGGCGAGCGCGGTGGCCATCTTGCCCGCGCCGAGAAAACCGATTTTTAATTGAGCCATGCGGATTTTGTAGCAGGCAATCCTGAAAAAAGAAATGACGAATGACGAAATCCGAATGACGAAATAAATCCCAATGTCCCGCACCAAATCGAGCGTGTTTGTTGCGGCATCAGGGCTTCGACATTCTTGAGTCATCAGGATTTCGCCATTCGTCATTTTTTTCTCGGCTTGAAATCGGCGGCTTGCCGGTTATGCTTTTGCGGCTTGGAAAAATAATGTCCACCCACCGCAAAACCTGGGACACGTTTGAGCTGATGCGCGCCGCCGCGCAGGAGGGCGACGCACAGGCGCAGTGCTACCTCGGCGTCTGCTATCAAAACGGCCAGGGCGTGGAGCAAAATCATCAGGACGCCGTGAAATGGTTCCGCCGGGCGGCGGACCAAAACGATCCCGTCGCGCAATGCTATCTCGGCGTCTGCTACTGGACGGGCCAGGGCGTGCCGCAGGAATTTGGCGAGGCGGCCAAGTGGCTGCGCGAGGCGGCGGAACAGGCCGATCCGGCGGCGCAATTCAACCTGGGCATGCTTTATGAAACCGGCCAGGGTGTGCCGCAAAATTACGCCGAGGCGGTGAAATGGTATCGCGAATCAGCGGAACGCGGCTATCCGGCGGCGCAATTTAATCTCGGTGTTTTTTACGAAACCGGCCAGGTCGTCCCGCAGGATTATGCCGAGGCGGTGAAATGGTATCTCGCCGCCGCCGAACAGGAACTCGCGGATGCGCAATGCAATCTCGGCCTGTGCTACCAGACCGGTCGCGGGGTGGAGCAAAGCTCCACCGCCGCCGCGAAGTGGTTCATCCGGGCCGCGCGGCAGGGAAACAAAACGGCGCAGCACAATCTCGGCCTGCATTACGCCTCGATGGAAGCGGCGGAAGAAGCCGCCCTCGAAGCCTACAAAAACACGCCGCGCTGAAATTTCAAGTGGCGAGTTCTGTCAGTTTTCGCTCGGCCTTGCCGGAATCAATCGTTTCGCCCGCCAGTTCCCAGCCTTCCGCCAGCGATTTCGTTCTACCCGCCACAAACAAGGCCGCGCCGGCATTAAGCAACACCGCGTCGCGTTTTGGGCCGCGCTCGTCACCGCGCAAGATGCGTCGGATGATTTCGGCGTTCACCAATTTGTCGCCGCCGTGCAAATCCGCCAGCGTCGCCGGTTGCAGCGGGAAATTTTCCGGCGACAACACCGAGGCGCTGAAGCCGCGCTCCTGGTAAAATTCCGCGACGTGCGTCGGACCGAGCGTGGACAACTCGTCCAGATGTTTTCCATCCGCCAAACCGCAGACCACCATGCCGCGCCGGGCGCCAAGCGCTTGCAACGCACGAGCCATCGGCTCGCACAGTTCCGGACGTGGCACGCCGACGAGGTGCGCGCTGGGCCGCGCGGGATTCAGCAGCGGGCCAAGGATGTTGAAAATGGTCCGCTGTCCGCGCTCGGCGCAAAGTTTTCGCGCCGGCGCAATGTGTTTGAACGCCGGATGAAAATTCGGCGCGAAGAAAAACGCAAAGCCGTGTTCGCGCAGCGCGTGCGCCGCCTCAGCCGGCGACAAGTTGACCTTGATGCCGAGCGCTTCAATCACATCCGCGCTGCCGACCGAGGACGTCACGGCGCGGTTGCCATGCTTGGCCACAATCACGCCGGCGGCGGCGCACAGGATGGCCGCGGTGGTGGAGATGTTGAACGTGCTCAACCGGTCGCCGCCAGTGCCGACGACATCGAGAATTTCCCGCGCGCGGGTTTCCGCATCAAGCGGCGGCGGCACGGATTTCTCGCGCAGCGCGGCGGCGAACGCGGCGATTTCCTCCGGCGTCTCGCCTTTTAGGGCCAGCGCGATGAGAAAATCCACCTTCAACTGCACGGCAATGGTTTCATCGGTCAGTTGTTCCACAGCAAAAGCCACCTGTTCGGCCGCCAGCGTTTGTCGGGCGGCGAGATGTTTTGTGAGAGTTTCCAGCATGGCGCGATTTTACGGTGCGTTGTGAAAGGCACAAACTGAAATTGCAGTAATGGTGGAATTTATCGTAACTTGCGGGTTGCCAAAGCTGTCTCAAAAGGGACGCAAGGCGAAAATTATTTATGGCTGAAAAATCAGGTGGTTGGTGGAAATGGATTTGGATCGTCGTGGTCATCGCGGCGGTCATTGGCGGATATTTTTATTTCCGCCACGGGCGCACACCGCCGGTGACTTACAACGCGGCGGCGGTGACGCGCGGCGCGCTGACGAAGCTGGTGACGGCGACGGGCGTCTTGAATCCGGTGGTGAACGTGACGGTGGGCAGCCAGGTTTCCGGCCGCATCAGCAAATTGAACGTGGATTTCAATTCGCCGGTGGCCAAGGGACAGGTTCTGGCGGAGATTGATCCGGCGACGTATCAGGCCACGGTCGAACAGGCGACCGCCGATCTCTCGAACGCGAAGGCGAACCTGGAATTGCAGCAGGTGCAGGCGAATCGCAGCAGCGAACTGTTCACGAACAAATTAGTTTCCGGCTCGGATTACGACACGGCCATCGCCACGCTGCACGAGGCCGAGGCGATGGTGAAAATCAAGCAAGCCTCGCTCAACAACGCGATGGTCAACCTCAACTACTGCAAAATCCTGTCGCCGGTGGACGGCGTGGTGATTTTGCGCGCGGTGGAACTGGGCCAGACCGTCGCCTCCAGTTTCAACACCCCGACGATTTTTCAAATCGCGAACGACCTGACGAAAATGCAGATTGATTCGGCCGTGGCGGAGGCGGATGTCGGCGGCATTCTGGAGGGGCAAAGCGTGGATTTCACGGTGGACGCGTATCCCGAGCGGACCTTTCACGGCTCGGTGATACAGGTGCGCAATTCACCGACGACGGTGAACAACGTCGTCACTTACGACTGCGTCATCGGTGTGACGAACGCAGATTACAAATTGAAACCCGGCATGACGGCGAACGTCTCCATCGTCGTCGCCCAACGCGAAAACGCGCTGACCATTCCGAACGGCGCGCTGCGGTTCCGGGTGCCGGAAAACGCCGTGGTGCTGACCAATACTGCGACTGCACAAACGGCACCGGCGACCAACACAGGAAATTTCGCCGGCGGTCCGGGCGGGCGGCGCGGCGGCGGGCGTGGGCGCGGCGAGCGCCCGGTTTCCCATACCGTTTATGTGCTGGCGGGCGAAGGCAACGATGCCAAGTTGCAGCCGGTGCAGATCAAGACCGGCATCAGCGACGGCATTTCGACCGAGGTGATTTCGGGCTTGGACGAGGGCGCGCAAGTCGTGACTGGAACGATTTCGACGGGCACGCCGACAGCCGCACCGGCCAGTCCATTCGGCGGCGGCGGTTTCCCGCGCCGCTGATTTGTTTTTTGAATTATTTAGCGTGCAAGCAAACCCCGTCATCAAGCTCGACGCCATCCACAAGACGTATCACACCGGCGAGGTGGACGTGCATGCGGTGCGCGGCATTTCGCTGGATATTTTCCCCGGCGAATTCGTCGCCATCATGGGTTCGAGCGGCTCCGGCAAAAGCACGTTGATGAACATGATCGGCGCGCTGGACCGGCCGACCGGCGGGCATTACTGGCTGGACGGCATTGACGTTTCCACGCTCGACCGCGACGCGCTGGCCGATGTGCGCAACGAAAAAATCGGCTTCGTTTTTCAAGGTTTCAATCTTCTGTCACGAACATCCGCGCTCGAAAATGTCGAGATGCCGATGCTTTACAACCGGCAGCGCATCCAGGCGCACGAGCAGCGCGCGCGCGCCGTGCAGGCGCTCGAACTGGTCGGCCTCGGCGAGCGCGCCGACCATCATCCGAACCAGCTTTCCGGCGGACAGCAACAGCGCGTCGCCATCGCGCGGGCCCTTGTGAACAAACCGTCACTCCTGCTGGCGGACGAACCGACCGGCAATCTTGACAGCCAGACGAGCATCGAAATCATGGGCGTTTTTCAAAAGCTCAATGAGCAAGGCATCACCCTCATCATGGTCACGCACGAACTGGACGTGGCGCGATTCACCAAACGAATGGTCATTTTGCGCGACGGAAAAATTGTAACCGACGAGGCCGTGCAGAACCGTTCGATAGCGGAAAAAGAATTGCAGCGGCTGCGTCAGGAACAACAAGCGGTCAAACTCGCGTCATGAGAATTTTGGCTTCATTAAAAATCGCTGGGCGCGCGCTGCGCCGGAACAAGATGCGTTCGCTGCTGACCATGCTTGGCGTCATCATCGGCGTCGGCGCGGTGATTGGCGCGGTCAGTTTGACCAGCGGCGCCACCAAGCAGGTGGAAGATCAGGTAAGCAATCTGGGCGAAAATGTCATCACGATTTTTTCCGGAAATTTCACGACTGGCGGCATGCGTGGCGGCTGGGGCAGCGCACCGACGTTGACGCTGGAAGACGCCGCCGCGATCAGCGGCCTGCCGCATGTCGTCGGCATCAGCCCCGAAGTGCGCGACCGCGCGCAGGTGCTCGCCAACGGCCTGAACTGGAACACTCAGGTGCTCGGCGAATCGCCGGATTATCCGCAAATCCGCAACTGGGGCGTCGCCAGCGGCTCGATGTTTTCGGACCAGGATGTGCGCACGCTGGCCAAATCCGCCGTCATCGGCAAGACCGTGGCCGACCAGTTGTTTCCGAACGAAAACCCCGTCGGCCAGACCATCCGCATCCGCAATCTGCCGTTTCAAATCGTCGGCGTGCTGGCCGCAAAGGGTTTTAACCTTTTCGGCCAAGATCAGGACGACGTGGTGATTGTTCCTTATTCCAGCCACATGCACCGCATCACGACGCGCACCTTCGTGAATTCCATTCAAGTGCAGGCCGCCAATGACAAGGTGATCAGCCTGGTGCAACAAGAAATCACCGACCTGCTGCTCGCGCGGCACCGCAGCAAGGAACAGGATTTCACCGTGCGCAGCCAGTTGGAATTGATGCAGACCGTCACGGCCACGTCGCGGGCGATGGGCTTTCTGCTCGCGGGCGTCGCGGCGGTTTCGCTCGTCGTCGGCGGCATCGGCATCATGAACATCATGCTCGTCAGCGTCACCGAACGGACGCGCGAAATCGGCATCCGCATGGCCGTGGGCGCGCGCGCGGCGGACATCCTTGTGCAATTTTTGATTGAAGCCGTCACGTTGAGCGCGATTGGCGGCGCGATCGGCATCGCCGGCGGCGTCGGCTTCTCAAAAACGGTCGCCTACCTTAAAGACATGCCGACCGTCACGCCCGTCGGCTGGATCATCATTGCGGTGGTTTCCAGTGCGGTCATCGGCATCATCTCCGGTTTTTATCCTGCGTGGAAAGCGTCCAAGCTCGACCCGATTGAAGCGCTGCACTACGAATGATTGCACCGCAGACACACAGCGCGGCGGAGCCGCAACCAACGGAGCGCGGACAGCCTTGTCCGCGGGTTGCTCGCGAGCGGGTCGGGACTCGCGGACAAGGCTGTCCGCGCTCCGCGAAAATCTTCGCCGCCCGCGACGACGTTGGGAGATGGCGCTGCGAAGGACGCAGAGAGCCGCAAAGTCTTTTCCCAACTTTTTCTCCGCGAAACTTTGCGTTCTCTGCGTCTCTGCGTTATAACGGCGGCGGCAAAAATGAAAACGGAAATTCTTCCCACCCACACGCCGCAATTGTTCGCCGCCGCCGTGAAACGCGCGGCAGAATTTTTGCGCGCCGGCGAAGTGGTCGCTTTGCCGACGGAAACCGTTTACGGCCTCGCGGCGAACGCGCTGGATGAAAAGGCCGTCGCCAAAATTTTTGAGATCAAAGGCCGGCCCGCGCACAATCCCATCATCGTCCATGTCGCCAGCAACGAAATGGCGCAAGCCTGCGTGCGGGAATGGACTGAAGTTGCGGAGAAATTTTCAAAAGCGTTCTGGCCCGGCCCGCTGACGCTGGTGTTGCCGCGCGCGGAAAAAATTCCGGACCGGGTGACGGCGGGTGGCGCGACGGTGGGTGTGCGCTGGCCGGGTCATCCCTTCGTGCAGGCGGTCATCCGCGCGTGCGGCTTTCCGCTGGCCGCGCCGAGCGCGAATTTGTCCAACCGAATTTCACCGACGAACGCGGCGCACGTCCGCGCGCAGCTCGACGGGACAATTCCGCTCATCGTGGACGGCGGACAATCGCAGGTCGGGATTGAATCCACCGTCTTGGATGTGACCGTTTCGCCGCCACGCGTTTTGCGGCCGGGGATGATTCATGCGGAATCCCTGGCGGTGGTCGCCGGCAAGATCCAACACCCAACCTCCAACCTCCAACCTCCAATTCTTCGCAGTCCGGGAATGTTGGAAAAACATTATGCGCCGAAGGCAAAATTGCTCGTGCTCGAATGGAACAATGACGCGGACCTCACGGCTCAACTCGTCACTCGTCGCTTGTCACCCGCCACTTGCTTCGTCATCGTGCACACGAAAATTCCCGCCGGTTTTGGCGCGGCGAATGTGAGCGTGATGCCGCACGACGCGGAGGCGTTTGCGCGGGCGCTTTACGCGGAATTGCACCGATGCGACGCGGCCGGCGCGCAGTTGATTGTCGTGGAAGCACCGCCGGATTTGCCGGAATGGTCCGGCATCGCGGACCGGTTGCGGCGCGCGGCGGGGTGACTTTATTCCGTCTGCCAGCGCTGGCGGTCGGTCAAAAACAGGCCGGAGACCAGGCCCAAGGGCGAGGCTTTGAGTGGAAACTTCGCCGGGGTTTGATTGGCCGCGACGGTCTTGAAAACAAAATTTCCCCAGCTATCTATGCCGCCTTGCATGCATTCAGTGAACAGTTTGGCATCGAGCGTGCTCAACGTGAGGTAAAGCGCGCTGACGTGTTTGACATAGTCATTGAACTGGAAATATTCGTATTGGGAATTGATCGTGGTCCAGGTGCATTGCCGGTCGCCATACCAGGCGACCGCCCAGGGAATGTCGCTCATCACCAGTTCGTCCGGGCGCATCCAATCGCTGATTTTTTGAATTTCCGGCGGGTAGTATGGTGGATAAGCGCTCGGCGAAGTTTTGGGCGGCAGCAGGGTCATGATGAATTGCTGGCACGCCAGCGCGACCACCAGCCCGACGACGCCGTAGCGCATCTGCACCGCCGGCACGTCCATCTGGTTCAACAGCGTCAGGAAAAAAGCCACGCCGAAAATCACCACCAGCGGCGTCAGCAGCACCAGTGGATTTTCAGTGTTAAACTCCGGCGAGATGACGCTCAACTGTGTCCGGCCCAGCGCCGTGACGACGAGAAAAACGCCGAGACACATGATTGTGAAATAGCGCAGCCGGCGCGCCATGACGTTGCGCAGGCCGAGCAGCAAACCGGCCAGAAACAGGATGCCCAGCCAGCCGCCGCCCAAGTGCAGCATTTCGTTTTGCATGATGGAGCGCAGATTTTCCCACAACTTGGCCTTGTAGGGCGTCACCCAATAAACCGCCGTCATGTCAGGGTTCAACGATTGCATCAGGCGCGGGCCGGGAAAGGCGATGGTGCCTTCCGTGATCGCATAGCCGGCCGTGCCGAAGAGTGTTCCGCTGACCGCGAGATTGCGCACGATCCACGGCGAGACGGTGACCACAAAAACCATAAAGACCGTCACCGCCAGCCCCGTTCGCCGTGGCCCGCCAAAGACGGCGAAATAAATCATCACCGGGAAAACCACCCAGCCGAAAGAATAGCGTGTCAGCATTCCCAGGCCGACCAGCAGGCCGGCGGCCACCGCGAAAGCAAATTGCCCGCGCCGTTGTGAACTTTCGCTTTGGCCTGCCGCTTCAAACGACACCAGGCACCAGACCAGGCCCAGGAAAATCACCAGCAGCAAAAGGGTGGGCAGTCCGGACACGCTGTATTTCCAGAGCAAATCCGACCCAAGCACGAGCAGCGCCGCCAGCCACGCGGCCGGCGCGTCAAAGATTTTTCTGGCGACCAGAAATGTCAGCCACACGACCACCAGCAGCAACATCTGGTTGAAAACGGCGAGGAAAAATTCCGGCGGGTAACGCGCAAACCGCCCGCCCTCGGACCAGAAGGTTTTACGCATCTGCACTTTCCATTCGGGCGTATGCAGTTTCCACAAGCCCGCCAGCAGGAGCGGATACAGCGGCGCATTGGCCAGGTCGGGATGCCGGCCCTGGAGTTGCGCGAAGTCGGCGGCGTTGGTGGCGGAAACGTTATCCGGAGCCAGCGCGTGGTTGTGCTTTTGCACCAGATAGACGCTGAAGGGCCGGATGAATTCCGTCGTAAAACCGTTGCCGGCCGCCAGATTGCGCGCCACCTGCGCCGCATCCATCGCTTCCGGCGCGGTGAAATTGCGATAGCAGTGCAAGTCATACCAGACCGCCAGACTCATCACCGCGACCGCCAGCGCCACATAATTCAACCGGCGTGCGCCCCCGACTTCCAGTTTGTGAATCAATGCCTGAATCCATTCTGCGCTCATAATTTATTCAATTCAAAATCCTTCCAGGTGATACTCGTGCAATTTGCGGTGAAACGTCCGCCGGCTCATGCCGATTTTTTGCGCCGCCCGCGTCCGGTTGCCGTCCGTCTCTTTCAAGGCGCGCACAATCAATTGTTTCTCCGCATCCTTCACCGTCAATGCTTTTCCTTGCCACAATTTTGCGTCGCCCGCCGAACCAGCGCGCACGGATGGCGGCAGACCGCGCAAGGAAATCCGTTCGCTCCGGCTCAAGACCACCGCGTGTTCGATGGCCGTGCGCAGCTCGCGCACGTTGCCCGGCCACGAAAAATTCATCAGCGCTTCGAGCGCATCCGCCGTGAAATCGTTCACCGATTTCCCGTTTTCCTTCGCAAACTCGCGCAGAAAACTCTGCGCCAGCAGCGGAATGTCGCCCGTCCGTTCGCGCAGGGGCGGCAGTTCAATCTCCACCACCCGCAGCCGGAAAAACAAATCTTCGCGGAATTTTCCCGCTTTGACCAGTTCTTCCAGATTTTTATTTGTCGCCGCCACCAGCCGCACGTCCGCGCTCAAGGTTTTGTTTGAGCCGACGCGCTCGAACGTGCGCTCGCCCAAAAATCGCAGCAGTTTCACCTGAATCGTCGCGTCAATCTCGCCAATCTCGTCGAGAAACAAAGTGCCGCCCTGCGCCTGCTCGAACCGGCCGATGCGCCGCTCGTGCGCGCCGGTGAACGCGCCTTTTTCGTGGCCGAACAATTCGCTTTCCAGCAGCGTCGGCGCGAGCGCCGCGCAATGCACCGTCACGAACGGCTGTTTCGCGCGCGGACTCAACTGATGCAGCGCCTTCGCGATGAGTTCCTTGCCCGTGCCGCTTTCGCCCAGCACCAGCACCGTCGCGCGCGTCGGCGCGACCTGCTGGACAATTTCAAAGATCTCCGTCATCACCGGCGACTGGCCGATAATGTTTTCCAGGCCGAACTTGGAATCAAGCTGTTTGCGCAACGAAACATTTTCCACCTCCAGATTTTGCTGTTTCAAGGCCCGCGCAATCCGCATTTCCAACTCATCAATCTGCAGCCGGCCTTTCGCGATGTAATCGTCCGCGCCGCGTTTCATCGCGTCCACCGCAAGTTCCTCCGAACCGTAAGCGGTCATCAAAATACAGATCGGCGGCTTTGCCAGTGACTTTGCCCGCGTGATCAGTTTCATCCCGTCCTCGTTGGGCAGACGGAAATCCGTGAGCAGCACGTCAAAGTTTTCACTCTCCAGCAAATTCGTCGCCGCCTTCGCGTCCTCGGCGATATAGACGTCGTAGCGCTCTTCGAGCGCCGCGCGCAAACCTTCGCGCGTCGTCTTCTCGTCGTCCACAATCAGCAAGGTTGGTTTTTCAGCCATAAATTTTAACGCAAAGGCATGGCGCGGCGGAGCGGCAACCAAAGGAGCGCGGACAGCCTTGTCCGCGGGTTGCTCGCGTGCGGTTCGGGACTCGCGGACAAGGCTGTCCGCGCTCCGCGAAAATCTTCGCCGCCCGCGAAGATGTTTGGAGATGGCGCTGCAAAGGCACGAAGACGCAGAACAAGGCCAGGCGGAAATTTGCCAGCCAGACCCGCTTCAATTTTATTTTTGCGTCTCTGCATCGTTGCGTCTTTGCGTTAAATTTTCACGGTTGTCTCGGTCAGCAATCTTGGTTTACGTTCGTGCAGCGGCAGCCAGATTCTAAAAGTCGTGCCGCGACCGACGTGGCTTTCCAGTTCAATCCGCCCGTTGTGCGCACGGACGATGCGTTGAACAATCATCAAGCCCAGCCCGCTGCCTTTTTTCTTCGTCGTGTAAAACGGCTCGAAGATGCGGTTGATCTGCTCCTGCGGAACGCCGCCGCCGGTGTCCGCGACGCTCACCCAGACGCCGTCGCTCGTCTCGCCCGTTTGCAAGGTCAGCGTGCCGCCGGTCGTCATCGCCTGCGTCGCGTTCTTTACCAGATTCACCAAAACCTGCTGCAACTGCGTCGCGTCCACCGGCGTCGCGGTCAGATTGCGCGACAATTTGGTCTTCACCGTCACCCCGCGATTTTCGATTTCCGGCCGCAGCAGTTCCAAGGTTTTTTCGACCACGTCATTGAGCGAACTCAACTTCAACTGCACCGGCGTGGGCCGGATGGCGCCGAGAAACTGCGTGACGATATAATCCAGCCGGTTGATCTCGCCCTTCGCCACGTCCAAATACTGCTCCAGTTTCTTGGCCGTCTCGAGTGTGTCTGAGGATGCGTGATGCGTGATGCGTGACTTGCCGCGCCGCAGCGGAGCGAAGGCGGTTTGTCCCTTGTCACCCGCCACCCGCCACTCCTCGCCCGAGAGCTTTTTCACCTCGCGCTCCATCAGTTGCAAATGAATGTGCAGCGCGTTGAGCGGATTCCCGATTTCGTGCGCCACGCTCGCCGCGAGCAGCGTCAGCGCCTGAATGCGCTCGCTCTCGATGGCCTCGAAGGTTTTCTGCCGCGCCTCGGTCGCATCATGCAAAATCAGCGCCACGCCGGAACTGCCCGTCGCCTCGCCATCCAGCGGCGCGGCGTAGAGCCGTAGAAAACGCGGACGCGGATAATGAATTTCAAATTCGTGCCGCGTGACGTGTGCGCCGCCGACGTGATCCGCGCGAGAAATTTTCTGCCAGTCCACCTCCGGCAAAATATCCGCGATCTGCAAATCCTCTGCGTCCGGCTGCAAACCGATGAGCCGCGTGACGGCCTGGTTGAAATAAATCACGCGCCCCTGCTCGTCCGCCACCAGCACGCCGTCCTCAATGGTGTTGAACAGCGTTTCGAGAAAACTGCGTTCGCGGGCGAGCCGTTGGACGACACTCTGCAACCCTTCCGTGTCCAGCCGCCCGATGCGGCCAAGCACTTTGTCAAGAAAACTGGATTTGGTTGCAGCCATTGGCAAAAATCAATTTTACGAGTGGCAAAATGGCACAATTAAAGAATTCGTCAAGCGAAAGAAAAGTGATTCGGTGGCACAGTTGAAGCTGAATTTAAACCGCGAAATACGCGAACGGATTCGGTGCTATGGCATATCGCATCAACTTTGGCCCGGCTTAGGTTGGTAGGGCGCGTCGCTCCGCGCGCGCCGCCTCGGTCGGGCAACGACGGCGCGCGCGGAGCGACATGCCCTACCTTGCACCGTGGAAAGATAATGCGCCAATGCCATTATGATTCGTCATATTTTATTTTCCGCGTAGCAGGCCGATTTCGCGGTTAACCCCGGGCGAAATTACTGTCGTCGGTTTTGGGTTCGTTCCGCTTCCGCAATGAGTTTGCCGAGGGAAACACCCAACGCGCTGGCAATGGCTTTGGCCGTGTCGAGATTGGGACTGCGTTCGCCCCGTTCCAGCAGGCCGATGTAAGTCTGATGCAGGCCCGACATTTCCGCCAACGCCGCCCGGCTCAACTTTTTCGCTTCGCGGTGCTGTTTGACCACCCGCGAAAAAACGTCGGACAGGACTGGTTGGACTTGAGCCATCCGTGTCAAGATGACGATTTGCCCTCGGCGCAAGTATAAGACACTTGGCTTGACGAGTGCATCTGAATAGTTCCCCTCGTAGCGCCGACTTCCCAGTCGGCTGTATCGCGGATTTCCCAATCCGCAGGCGCTGGAAAAGCCCATGGTCGTTGGCGCGGCGGCGACCTGCCGATTGGGAAATCGGCGATACGGCAGGTTGGGAAACCTGCGCTATGGGGGAACTGGCAAGACGCACCCTGTCTTGACGACATTCCTTCAAAATGCTTTCTTTCTAAAATCAAACTGGTAGAAACAGTGACAACCTTATGAAAAGAATTCTCCTCTTCGGGTTATTGGGACTGCGTCTGGCGGCGCAGCCGGTCATCACCAGCCAGCCGGTGAATCAAGTGGTGGTCTGGGGCGGCAACGCCACCTTCAGCGTGATGGCCACCGGTGTTGGCCCGCTCACTTACCAATGGCAGTTAAATGGCACGAATCTGCCGAACACCATCATCACGACGGTAGCGGGAAACGGAGCAAACACCTATGCAGGCGATGGCGGCCAGGCCACCAATGCTAGTGTAGGTAATGCACCCGGCGTGGCCGCCGCCCCCAACGGAAGTTTCCTGATCGCAGATCGCTTCAATAACCGTATCCGGCAAGTGAACACCAACGGGATCATCATCACCGTGGCCGGCACCAACAATATTGGTTTTGCGGGCGATGGCGGGGCAGCCAACCTCGCCAGATTGAACCGACCGTATGGTGTCGCACTTGATCTCTGGGGTAATTACTTCGTTGCTGACACGGGCAATAACCGTATTCTCAAAGTAGATACCAATGGGGTTATTAGCACGGTGGCGGGCAGCGGGACGGCGGGTTTTGATGGGGACGGAGCCGCCGCCACGAACACTGCTCTCAACGCTCCTTCCGGGGTTGCCGTAGATGCTGCGGGCAATTTGTTTATTGCGGATTACGGCAACAATCGCGTCCGCAAGGTGGATGCCGCTGGGGTCATTTCCACTATTGCCGGCACCAACAGCGCGGGGTTTGCGGGCGACGGCGGGTTGGCGGTCAATTCCAAATTGTCATCCCCGCAAGGCGTGGCGGTGGATTCTACCGGCAATCTGTTCATCGCGGACTACGGTAACAATCGCATACGACGAGTGGATGCCAGTGGCAGCATCACCACCTTTGCCGGAACCAATAGTTCAGGATATCTCGGGGACGGCGGCGCGGCGACAAACGCGCGGCTCAACCTTCCCACTGGCGTTGCTGTGGACCCATCTGGCTATGTTATGATCGCGGATTGTAACAACAATCGCATACGACAGGTTAGCCCAAGCGGCATCATTAGCACGGTCGCCGGCAACGGTTCCACCGCGTATTCCGGCGATGGCGACGCACCAACCAATGCAAGCTTGTATCAGCCGTTTGGACTGACTGTGGAAGCTGCAGGTAGTTTGCTCATCGCTGATCAAAACCATTCCCGAATTCGACGGGTCACCCTGGGACGGGTTCCGACGCTGCAAATTATTAACGCGACCACCAATAATGCCGGTAATTACCAAGTCGTCGTCACCAGCCTCGGCGGCAGCGTCACGAGCAGCATCGTTAATTTGTCGGTGGTGTTCCCGCCGAGTATCGTGACGCCGCCACAAAATATCGTGGCAACCAACGGGAATCCGGCCGGATTCAGCGTCACTGCCACTGGCTCAGACCCCCTGTTTTATCAATGGTATTTCAACACCACTGCCGTTGATGGCGCGACGAACGGCACCTTGAATTTTACCAATGTCACGGCCAGCCTCAGCGGTAATTATAGCTGCATCATCACGAATAACTACGGCAGTGTCACCAGTGGCATTGCCCGCCTGGTGGTATTGACACCACCAACCATCGTCACACAACCCACCAATCTGACCCTTAGCAACGGCAGCAGCGTGACACTGAATGCGGGGGTTGCCGGCTCCGGCCCGTTCACTTATCAATGGCGGTTGAATGGCACCAATCTGCCGAACCGAAACAACCGCATCAACCGGGTTGCGGGGGGAGGGGTTGGTTCTTCCTTCTCCGGAGATGGCGGCATGGCCACCAGCGCGGTCTTGTGGAATCCGGCAGGCGTGGCGATTGATTCAGTTGGCAATCTATTTATTGCGGACGGAGGAAATTATCGCATTCGGATGGTAGATACCAACTATGTCAGCACAACCAATGGGCTGATCGGCATCATTAGAACATTCGCAGGAATTGGTTCCGGCGGCTATTCGGGTGATGGCGGCATGGCCACCAATGCAGGTTTAGCCAGCGCCGGCTCAGTCACGGTGGATGGATTCGGAAACGTTTACCTTCCCGACCAAACCCGTATTCGCAAAGTGGACGCAACCGGTCTTATCAGCACCATCGCTGGAACAAACACCACCGGCTTTTCCGGGGACGGCGGTCTGGCGGCAAATGCCAAGCTATATTCACCCAGGGGTGCGGCGGCAGACCCATGGGGCAATCTGTTTTTTGCTGATTGGAACAACAACCGTATCCGCAAAATCAGCACCAATGGGATCATAACGACGGTGGCAGGAACAAACAGTAGCGGTTTTTCTGGAGATGGCGGATTGGCGATCAACGCCCAATTGAATCACCCCACTGCCGTGACGACAGACGGCTCCGGCAACCTGTTCGTCATGGACACCAGCCGGGTTCGCCGAGTGGATGTGAATGGAGTCATCACGACCATCGCGGGAAATGGAACGGGTGCTTTTTCCGGCGATGGTGGAGCTGCCACCAACGCCAGTCTTAATCAACCGAACGGAGTGGCAGTAGATCCTTATGGAGACGTCTTCATTTCGGATTGGGGGAATAACCGCATCCGCATGGTGGATGTGAACGGGAATATAGCCACAGTGGCGGGAACTGGCGGTTCGGGATACTCCGGTGATGGTGGTCTGGCCACCAATGCCAACATATATCAACCCTCTGGCGTGGGATTGGATGCCTATGGAAATCTCTATATAGCTGGCTATGCATCCAGCACAATTCGAAAAGTGGATTGGGGCCGGGTGCCAGTGCTGCAATTAAGCAATGTCGGAGCAACCAATTCGGGCAATTATGACGTGATAATCACCAGTCCTTACGGGAGCGTGACCAGCAGCATTGTTTCGTTGACCGTGCTTTTGCCGCCCGTCATCACGAGCCAGCCGGTCAGCCTCGCGGTGCCTGTTGGCAGCCCGGCCAGTTTTTCTGTGGTTGTTACGAACTACCCGCCATTTAGTTACCAATGGTTCACCTGTTCCGGGCGAGGGGCCATTGCGATTCCTCTCATGATCGTTTCTGGACATTTGTTCAACACCATGGTGGTTGATCCTGGCGCAGGCTATACTTCCGTTCCCCAAGTTAAGATTGTCGGCGGCAGCGGCACTGGAGCCACCGCCACGGCGTTGCTTAGTTCCGGAAGCGTATACGGTTTGGGCATAATGAACCAAGGCACCGGCTACAGCTTCACGAATCCACCCACCATCCTGATTGATCCACCATCACCCACCGTCAACACCCCCTTGCCCGGCGAAACCAATGCCACATTGGTATTGCCGTCGGTCGCCAGCGCCAATGCGACGAATTTTTTTGTGGTCGTGACGAATAGCTATGGCAGCGTGACAAGCACCATCGTCAGGTTGTTCGTGTTCCTTCCGCCGCAAAATTTCACGGCCCGGAATCAGGGAACCAACGTGCTGCTGCAATTTACCGGAACGCCGTATTATTCTTACATCCTGGAGTCGGCCACCAACTTAACACCTCCCATCGCATGGCAATCCATTGCCACCAATTATCCAGGGGCGGACGGCATCTGGCGACTTACCGTGACCAATCTGACCGATATGCCAGGCCGCTTTTATCGGGCGTTCGGACAATGATGCGCGTTGGATAAATTCAAGCCGGTATGGACCGGCAAAACGCGGGCGGCGGTCAATTTCCTTGGTCGCGCTGAATTTGGCTGTTCGCCGGCGGCACCGGCTTTTCCCGGGCGTGCTCGCTGTAGCTGATAAAACCTGCGCCCAGCACGATCAGCACCACGCCCACCCAGCGCACCGGCGAGACGTGTTCGTTCAGAAACCACCGTGCGGCGAAGGTCGCGAACACAAAGCTCAGCCCCGTCAGCGGCCAGAGAAAACTGATGTCGCTCTTGGCCATCAGCACCAGCAGCCCCGCGAAAAACAGCGCCTCAAAAAGAATGCCGAGCCAGATCTGCTGGCTGGTCAGGCCGGACTTGATGACGCGGAAAATTTCGGCGGCAGTGTAGCCGTTCACGTCGCCGATCCGGTCAATGCCTTTTTTCAGCAGCACCACGCCGGCGGATTCGCAGACCAGGCCGACGAGCAAAATCGAAAGGAGTTTGATCATATAATCCACCACGAAATACACGAAACGCATGCAAATGAAAACCCATGATTTCCTCTTGCCCGAAACCATTCAGTTGAAAATTGGTTTAACCACGGATGGACACGGATGGACACGGATAAAAACAAAATCCGTCCGCCAAAAATCGCACGTTCAAAAACACGCGGTTATGGCAGCAGCGAAAATTGACTTGTCGCAATTTCCGATCCGTGTTTATCCGTGTCCATCCGTGGTCGTAACCGAATCATTCCGGGGTAAATTATTCTGCGTGCTCCACGAATTTCAAAGGTCTTGATAACGAATCAGCTCAATGCCGAGTTTTTTTATTTGCGCCCGCACCTCCGGGCTGAAGAGGGCGGCGAACTCATGCGGAAACTGGTCGAGCGACGGGTGGGAGTAAAGCTCGGAATCACCGGGCGGCAAAATCGCCAGCAGCTTCAAAACATAGGCCTCATCCACGCGGGCGTTTTGCAGCAGGCCGAAAACGCGGTGCGTGTGGCGGATGTTTTTTCGCCGCAAGGCGGCCTGCGCGGACCAGGACAGGAAAAAATAAACCGCCGCATGGCTGGCGCGATAGAGCCGGTTGCCCCGGGCCAGCGGCACGTCCACCCAAAACGGCTCGCGCGTGAGCCGCATCCGCTGAATGCCAAATGTAGCCGCCTCTTCCATCAAAATTCTGAAGACGACGGGATGCAGATGCAGATGCAAATGGCCGTTGACGTGGTCGAGCGCGAGGCCGGTGGCGCGGAATTTTTCAAACTGCGCGCGGATTTCAGCGCGCAGCGGTTCGCGCAGGCGGCGTTTGAAAAAATAATTCAGGCCGACGCTGACCGGCGAGTTGCTGAATTCGCCGCGCGCATTGACCAGGCCGGGAATTTTTTCCGGCGGCAGCGCGGCATGGCCCATCAGCAACGTGAGATGCAGCCCGACGCCGAGTTTGGGATTTTCCTTCGCGAGCTTCACCGCTTCGTCAAAGCCCGGTTCGTTGACCATCAAGCTTGCCGTCGTCAAAATGCCATCGCGGTGCGCGCGGACGACGGCCGCGTTCACGGAAGGCGAAAGGCCGAAGTCGTCCGCGTTGACGATGAGGCGGCGTAGGACCGGCGTCGCGCCTGTCTCTGATTGTCCAGAAGATGGAGACAGGCGCGACGCCGGTCCCACGTTTTCAACGCGTGCCATAATTCGGCGAAGTGGAGCCGGCGGCATAACGCAGCCACGACTTGAAAATCAACGCGAGCTTGTGGGGCTTGCTCAATTTCGGCGGCTTGGGTCCGAAGACGTCAAATTTTTCGCGTTCCAGTTTTTGCAGCAACTGCCAATAGACCGAACCCATCAATTCGGCCGCGACCATCGAGCGGCGGTCTTCCGACGGCAATGTTTTTGCAGCCAGCGAATAAAACTGTTTTGCTCGGTCGGCGACGCTGCTGGCGAGGGAAAAATAGCGGTCGGAGTATTGCGAATTCAAAATCTCGGCTTCCTTGACGTTGAACTTTCTCAGGTCCGTCAGCGGCAGATAAATTCGTCCACGCGCGGCGTCATTTTTCACGTCGCGTAAAATGTTCGTCAGTTGAAGCGCGTTGCCGAGATAAACGGCGTAGTCGTGACACGCCGGATTTTGGTAGCCAAAAATCTCAATGCTCAACAGCCCGACGACCGAGGCGACGCGGTGGCAGTAAAGTCCCAGTTCATCGAAGTTTTCGTAGCGAAGTTGCTCCAAGTCCATTTCGCAACCTTGGATCAGTTCGTCGAACAGCGCGAAGGGCAGCTTGAACTGGCGGATGACAGGCAGAAATTCCTGGTTGAGGATGAACTCCGGTTTTTCGTTGTTGCAGGCGCGGCGGATGTCTTCGCGCCACGCGGCGAGCTGGGCGCGGCGCTTTTCGGTGGGCACGGAATCCTCGTCGGCCACATCGTCCACGGCGCGGCAGAAGGCGTAGAGCGCGGACATGGCGTCGCGCTTTTCGCGGGGCAGCAGGATGAACGCCAGCGCGAGATTGGAGGCGCTTTTCTGGGTGAGCGCTCGGCTTTGCGGCAGGTTCACGGTCCGGGCGGCGGCTGGTCGGGGTCGCGCTTGGGCGGCAGGCCGCCGGTCTGCGCCAGCGTGGGATTGATGGAGCGGTGATGCCGTTTGCGCCGTTTGCGCTTGGTTTTACTGCCCTTGGCCACGTTCAACCAGAGGATAAAGCTGCCGATGGCAACGCACACCAGCAGCAGGAAGATGATAAAAATCAGCCAGTCAAGGACCGGGCTGCCGGCGTTTGGCAGGTATAAATGTTTGATCATTCGGTCACAGTGGCTGGTTCGGCACCGTCACCGGCGGCGGTCTTCATGTTTAATCTTTGCATTCGATAACGCAATGAATGTCGGGTGAGCTTAAGCCGTTCGGCGACGCGTGTCAGGCTGAAATTATTTTGCTCCAGCATGTTGAGAATCAGTTCGCGTTCGAGACGCTCCAACGCGAGATCCAGCGATTCGCCCGGGGCGACGATGACGGCGGCCTCTTTTTGCAGGCGCGACTCGACCGAAAAGTCCGGCAGACTGGACGGCTGCACGTCGCGGGCGGTTTCCAAAATCAAGGCGCGTTCAACCACGTTGCGCAATTCGCGCACGTTGCCGGGCCAATGGTGGGCCAGCAGCTTCGACCGCGCGGCACTGGTGAAGCCCGCGATGTTTTTAGTCAGGGCGACCCGGAATATTTTCAAAAAATGTTCCGCCAGCAAAACCATGTCCTGGCCGCGCTCGCGCAAGGGCGGCAGGTTGAACTGCACGACATTGAGCCGGTGAAACAAATCCTCGCGGAACTCGCCGGCGGCGATGGCCTTCACAATGTCGCGGTTGGTCGCGGCGATGAGGCGGACGTTCACGCGCAATTCCTCCGTGCCGCCGACACGCGTGAACGAGCCGTCCTCCAGAAACCGCAGCAGCTTCGCCTGGAGCGGCTTGCCCATGTCCGCGATTTCATCGAGAAAAATCGTGCCGCCGTCGGCCTCCTCAACGCGCCCCAATTTTTGTTTGATCGCGCCGGTGAACGACCCTTTTTCGTGACCGAACAATTCGCTTTCCAGCAGTTGTTCCGGAATCGCGGCGCAGTTGATGCGCACATAACTTTTATGGCGGCGACGGCTCAACGTATGGATCGCGCCCGCCACGAGTTCCTTGCCGGTGCCACTTTCGCCCAGCACCAAGACGCGCGCGTCCGTCACGGCCACGGTCTGTATCAACTGGCGCAGCTCCCGCATTTTTGGCGATTCGCCGACAATTTGTTCCAAGCCGAAGACTTCCCCGGCGCGCGAACGCAACGCCGCGTTTTCACGCAGGAGTTGATGCCGCTCCGCGCAGCGGGCCACGGCGAGAAACAATTCCTCCGGCGCGAACGGTTTGGACAAATAATCCATCGCCCCGGCCTTGATGGCCTCAACTGCGAGCTTGGGCGTGGCGTAGGCGGTGATCATCAGCGCGGGCAAATCCGGCCATTGGCCGCGAATTTTCCCCAGAAAATCATAGCCGCTCATGCCGCCCAGCCGGGCGTCGGTGATGACCATGAAAAAACTTTCGTGCGCCAGCAAACCGAGCGCCTCCTCGGCGGATTCGGCGGCGCGCACTTCGTAGCCTTCGTCCGCAAGCATGGTCTGGAGTGAACGACGCATATTTCTTTCGTCGTCCACGACCAACACCGGTGGGAGAGGCTCGCTCATTTGACAAATGGTTTCGGCTGTGATTTCGCAGGAAAGATTACCGTGAATTTCGCCCCATTTCCAAGCACCGATTCCACGCGCACCGTGCCGCCGTAAAGTTCGACGTTGTGTTTGACGATGGCCAGGCCGAGGCCGGTGCCCTTTTCCTTGGTCGTGAAATACGCCTCAAACACTCGCCCGAGCTTGTCCGGCGCAATCCCCGGCCCGTCATCCGCCACGGAAATTTCCACCGCCTGATCCCGGTCGCAGCCGGCGGTTATCAATACCTTCCCTCGCTCGCCGAGCGCCTCTTGCGCGTTCTTCAGCAGGTTCACCAAAATTTCGGTCAGATGGCCGCGCTGCATCAGCAACGGCGGAAAAGGGCCGTTGAATCTTTTTTTTAGCTTGATGCCGGTCGGCACCGCGTCAGGGAAAACCTGCTCGCTGGCCTTTTCAATCTCCTCGACCACCTTCAGCTTCTCGACGCGGCCCTCGCTCAACTGCGCGTAGCCCATGATCTGCGTGATGACTTTGTCGGCCCGCGCGACCTCCTCCTGAATGATTTCAATCTGCTGCGCGGCGGAACTTTTGTTCTCGCGCAACGAGCGCTGCAATGAGTAGGCGGCGTTGTTGATGACCGTAAGCGGATTTTTGATCTGGTGCGCAAACTCGGCGGCCAGTCGGCCGGCGGAATGCAACTGCCCTTCGCGCGAGGCAAATTCGCGCGCCTCCAGAACCGCCTGCCGCTGGCGTTCCAGCAGCACCTGCGCGCCATAACAGCAGAGCGTGAGCAGCCACAGCACCGAAACCCGCAAAAACAACTGATCAGGCGCAATGTCGTCCGCCGGGTTGTCCCCCTCGGGGTTTCCCGGGCGGGCGATCTTGACTGGCTTGGCGGGCGATTCACCGGCGAGATGAACAGTTTGATTCGTGCCGTGAAATCCCGCCGCGCTGTGCCCCCCGGTGCCCGTGATGACGGTTTCATCCTTATTGAACGACGGCGTAATCAGGACCGCCCCCAGATAAAACAAGCTCACTAGGAGGTTGAGGACGATTTGCGGCATCGCCAGCGGAATGCTCAAGGCGTTCAGGACAATAAGCGCCGGGAACACCCAGAACACCATGCTGACAAACCCGCCCGTGAGGATTGTCAGGCCCGCCATGAAAATTCCGTCCAGCAGCCCCAGCGTGAACGCCAGCCATTGGAACAGGCCTGACGGCATCCGCCGCCAGGCAATAAAACAGACCGCGCCCAGAAAATTGCACAGGAGATAGACCAGAAAATAAATCTTGAAGGTGTCCTGCACCACCGACCGCGTGGACGGCCCTTCGAACCAGCCCGAGTAAAACAGGTAATAAAGCACCACCAAAAACACGCCGGCTTTGGACGGAAACACCACGTCCCGCTGCATCGCCACGATGCGCTCCGCCTGCTGCGCCGGCTCCGGGCGATCCGTGGCCAGCAGCCAGCGCAGTTTCTTGAACCGTTCCCAATCGAAGATTTTCATGGGCAAACCAGCCGCGAAGTTCCACGCGGCACTTCCACATTCACAACTTCAACACCCGCTCCGTTATCTTTTCCACCGGCCATAAACGACCGATGCCTTCGTAGCCACACGACAACATGCCTTCGTCCGGCCCGATAAACTCCACGCCGCGTTTTTTCAACGTCGCCACATTTTCCTGCGTCGCCGGGTGCAGCCACATTTTTCCGTTCATTGCCGGTGCGATCAGAATTTTGGCCTTGGGATTCAATGCCAGCGCGATGCAGCTCAACGCGTCATCCGCGAGGCCATGCGCCAGCTTGGCAATCACATTCGCCGTCGCCGGCGCGATCACCAGCACATCGGCCGCGTCCGCCAGCTCGATGTGCGTCGGCTTCCAGCCCTCGTCCTCGTCGTAGAGATTCGTGACGACCGGATTGCGGGTGAGCGTCTTGAACGGCAGCGGCGTGATGAAATGCTGCGCGTCCGCCGTCATCACCACGCGCACGTCGCACTTCGCCTTCGTCAGCAACGACGCCAGATCCGCCGCCTTGTGCGCGGCAATCGAGCCGGTCACTCCGAGAACGATTTTTTTTGCAGCACTCATGCCTGACTTTAACCGAAAAGCTATTTGGGCTCAAACCGCTAATCTTCGCTTATCAACGCTAATCTTTTTGATTTTTTAATCAGCGAAAATCAGCGCGGATTAGAGCGGTTTCAAAAAAACTGTGGCCGGAGCGCGGCGTTTACGCCGCTTCAACGTCGCCTGGCAAATTCACGTTGAAGCGGGCTGAAGCCCGCGCTCCAATAACAGTTTGCGCAGCCAGAAATGGCCACAGTTTTAATTAAACCGCTCTAGCGGTCAAATTTCCGGCGACGCCGACCGCGCTGAACGCATCTTTTCCGACTCGACAATCGCCAGCGCCCGCCGCAAATCCTCATGCTTGTTGCCGCTGACCAGCAGGTAGTCGAAATTTTTCCACTGCGCGATTTCCTGCCGCGCCACGGCCAGCCGCTTTTGGATCACCGCTTCCGCATCCGCGCCGCGCTTCTTCAACCGCTGCTCCAGCACTGCCACCGACGGCGGCGTCAGAAAAATCGTCACCAGCGCGCGGCCCAATTCCGGCTCTGTCTCCGCCTGTTCACGAATCGTCGCCGCGCCCTGCACGTCCACGTTCAGCAAAACATCCTTGCCTTCGCGCAGCTTGCCGAGCAGTTCGGATTTTAAGATGCCGTAACTGTTGCCATAAACCGTCGCGTTTTCGATGAAATTGCCCGCCTGCAGACGCTTCAGAAATTCCGCAGCCGTGAAAAAATGATAATCCACGCCGTCTTTTTCAGCGGGACGCGGCTCGCGGGTCGTGCAGGTGATGGCGCGCGTCATGTGCGGCTGCGCGGCCAGCAGCATCTCGCACAACGTCGTCTTGCCCGCGCCCGACGGCGCGGAAATGAGAATCAGCAACGGTGCGGCCTTCTTTTCCGGTGTCGCTTTAGGCTCCTGGTTTCTGGTTTTCATTCCACGTTCTGGGCCTGCTCGCGAAATTTTTCCAGTTCCGCCTTCAGCGTCACGACCTCGCGCGAGATGACCGCGTCATTCGCCTTCGAGCCGATGGTGTTGATTTCGCGGTTCATTTCCTGCGCCAGAAAATCCAGCGTGCGCCCGACCGGCTCCTTCGATTTCCGGCAGTCCTCGAACTGCTGGAAATGACTTTGCAGCCGCGTCAATTCCTCCGAAATATCCGAACGGTCGGCGAACAGCACAATCTCCTTCAACAGCCGCTCGTCATCCGGCGCAATGTTTTCGATGCCCGCCGCCTTGATGCGTTCGAGCAGATTCTGCCGGTAATTCTCCGCCGTCGTCGGCGCCTGCTTTTGAACTTTCTCCACTGCCGCGTGCATGATGCCGATGCGCGCCGTCAAATCCTTTGCCAGATGCGCGCCCTCGCGTTCGCGCATTTTCAGCAGCGCGGCGAGCGCCTGGTTCAGCGCCTTCTCCACCGCCGGCCACAAATCCTCCGTGCCCGCCAGTTCCTCGTCCGTCTGGAACACGCCCGGCGCGCGCAACACCTGGTCCAGCGTCACCTCGCCGGAAATTTTCAACTGCTTGCCCAGCCGCGCAAACTCGGCGGCGTAATCCTTCGCCAGCGCGGCGTTGATGTGCTTGCGCACGGAAAGCTTGCCCTCGGCGGCATGGAGCGAGACGCGGGCGTTCACGCGGCCGCGCGCGACGACGCGGTGGATGGCGTCACGGATCTGCGCTTCGAGCATTTCAAGTTCGCGCGGCAACGTGACCGAAACCTCGGCCTGCTTGCGGTTGACCGAGCTTAACTCGACCGTGATTTTGAAGCCGTCCTGCGCGCAATCGCCGCGCCCGTAGCCCGTCATGGATTTCATCCCGCGCAATATGCAAAAACTTCCGGCGACAGGCGAATCAATTTTCTTTTGGCCAATGGTAGGAGCCGACGTGAGGAGGCTCAAATCAAAGAAGATGAGTGAAATGATGTAATTAGAGACTCGTCACCTCGTCTCCTACAGCGAAATGAAAAATGAGACTCGCCGCGACGAAAGTGAAGGGGTAGCGTTCAAACAGAAGATTTGCAACCAGTTCAGTGAGCTGCTTGAAGCTGGCGCAGGTTTCCCCGGAAGCGGTCCAGTTTCTTGCGGGTGGAAATTTGCAGCCTGCGGATTTCAGCGTCATCCGCCTTGTTGGCGCGATGAAGGGTTGTCAACTCACGCAGGCTCGCGCGGATGAACATGCTGAATTTCGCTGCTTCCGGGCCATTCTCTGAAATCGTGGCTGCCTTTGTCTTCATGGTTGAATTTTAACTCTGCGGGAAGAGAACGCAACGGTCATTTTATTTTTTCATCCGCAGAAGTTTGAGTGCGTGTTTAAAATCATCCGGCAGCGGCGCGGCAAATTTCAAGGTTTTCTGCGTGCGCGGATGGACGAATGAAAGTTCCTTCGCGTGGAGCAGCACCCGCGGGGCGGCGTAGTTGGTCAGCTCCTTGAGCCGGGCGTTGGGCTTCGCGCCATAGGTGTCGTCGCCCACGACGGGATGGCCGAGAAACTGGAAATGCACGCGGATCTGATGCGTGCGGCCGGTGTGAATCTGCGCCTCCAACAGCGTGGCGGACTTCAGGCGTTCCAACACGCGCCAGCTCGTGTGCGCGGCGCGGCCGGCGCTGTCCTCCCGCACGGCCATGCGCTTGCGGTGCGAGGCGTGCCGCGCAATCGCGGCATGGATTTCACCGGCTTCGCGCGGCACTTCGCCGCAGACGATGGCGTGGTAAATTTTTTTGACGACGCGGCCGGAGAATTGTTCGGACAACGCCAGATGTGTCTCGTCGTTCTTGGCGACGACCAGGCAGCCGCTTGTTTCCTTGTCAAGCCGATGCACGATGCCGGGCCGCGCAACGCCGCCGATGCCGCTCAACGTGCCGTGGCAATGATGCAGCAGCGCGTTGACGAGCGTGTGTTCCTCGTGCCCGGCGGCGGGATGCACGACGATCCCGGCCGGCTTGTTGAGCACCAACAGGGATGAGTCCTCAAACAAAATGTCGAGCGGCATTTCCTCCGGCTGCGCTTCGGCGGGCCGGGCTTCGGGCCAGTGGACTTCAATCTGTTCGCCCGCGTGCGGATGATGCGTGGCCTTGACCTGCTGACCGTTGACGCGGATGTGGCCTTGTTCGATAAGCCGCTGCAACGCGCCGCGCGAGGCGGCGGGAAATTTTTCGCACAAAAACTTGTCGAGCCGGGCGGCCGGCAAGGATTGCTCGATGGTGAAATTTTCCGTGCGCGTGGACATTTCAACGTGACGCGTGACGGGTGACAAGTGACATGAACCGTGCGGTTGGCAGCTTTTGGAAATTCTTCATGTCACTTGCCGCTGGTCACGGGCTGGGGCGCGCTTTCGCTTTTCCAACTGATCAGAAATATCAGCGCGACGCCGGTGCAGATGGCGGAGTCGGCGACGTTGAAGGCGGGAAAGCCGAGTTCGTCGCCGCCACGCCGCTGCATGAAAAAATACAGAAAATCCACGACCGCGTGGCGCGCGGGCAGCAGGCGGTCGGTGAGGTTGCCAATGATGCCGCCGAAGATGAGTCCGAACGCGCACTGTCCGGTGAATGTGTGGGCGTTGAAATGATGGCGCGAAAAATACAGCACGAACAGCGCCACCAGCGCGACGGCGGCGAGAATGGCGTTGTTGCCGGTGAACAGGCTCCAGGCCGCACCGGTGTTGTCGCGGTGGACGAGATGAAAAAATCCCGGGATGACGACCTTTTCATCGCCAATCCGCAGGGTGCGCAACACGAACCATTTGGTGATCTGGTCGGATGCAAAAATGAAGACCGCCAGCGCGGTGATGAGCCGGCTGGGTTTGGTGAAAATGGATTGGGCGGTGGACATGATCAATTTGCGGCGGCCACTTTAGCCGAATGGCTGAAATAAACCATGAAAATTGGTGGTGTGATTTTGATGGGAACAACCAACATCGAACAGCCAACAACCAATTCTGGTGGCGGGCGCCAATTTGGATGTTCGGGGTGGGTTGCTGGCCGTTCGATGTTTCCCGGCAATGGAAATTAGATTTTACCTTTGCCCGCAAACGGCTACTCTCGGTGCATGGCGCTGGTGCGAATCCTGGTGGATGGTTACAGCCTGTTGTATTATTGATAATACCAAAATTGCCCCTTTGGTCAATTCCCTTTATTTCCAAGGGTTTTTGGGATTTCCGATGGAACGACACCCCACGGATGGGAAGAGACGGCCTTGATGCAAGGCCAGAAACAAATCCTTCGGTGAGGAACCTGCTGCAAAGGCAACTATAATCATTCGCTATCAGTTCTGGGCAAGGTCGTGGGCAGCTTACGACCGAAACATTGAGAAAATCTCCAAATTGCAGAAAAACAGAAAAATACTTGCGTTGTTTTACAAGTGATGTTACTATGGGTTATGTAAGTAACGGTTTTATCCGTTGCTGCATGTCGGCTCCAGCCGTCGGTTGGAGGAAACTGTAGCATGAACAAAGTAGCAGAAAACATGGAAAATGTGAAGAAACGACTGCATCAAAGGCTGTCAACCAGTGGGCCTCTTGATGGGGCCAGTGACCATTTGTTATGGCCATTGAGCCAATCACAAACCTAAAAAACGCATCAGGCTCGTGAGGTAAACCTCGCAAGCATTAACTGATGGAAACCTAACAAAAGAAAGAAAGTAATACTCATATGGCAAACATTGTAATGAATGAGGCGACGGGAGCGGGACTTACGCTCACAGAGGGATTCCTCAAGCGTGAGAGAATTCGTGTAGCTGTTCCGCTGATTAGCCACCTTCAGTGGCTTGTTATTGTCATCCTCGGGACGAGTGAAATGACAGGTAAAGACCTGCGTTCGCAACTCGCGAGCCGTGGCATGAGCAAGTCTGGACCATCCTTTTATCAAATGATGGGACGACTGGAGGAAGCTGACTACGTCAGAGGCAAATACGTCTCTGAGGTAATTGACGGACAAATCATCAAGGAGCGCGTGTATCAGGTTACACCCTCTGGTCAACGTGTCCGCTCGGATACCGAGAAGTTTTACGCCGCCAACAGGCTGGAACCGACTCTTAGCCCAGAGTTGGCGTAAATAAGGGAGCCCAAATCATGGGGATGCCCCATATTTTGGCGCTCAGGAACATTGGTTATGAAAACTGAACAAAAACAAAACAAAAACGTAACTAACAAAAAGAACGGGCACGCCATTGGTAGTGCCCAGGACCAAAATCAACAAACACTGGACGCCATGTCGCCGGGCATAAGGCGAACAGACGTGAACTCTTCGGGAGTTCCAGACACGACAACTATATACAGTTGTAATCAGCCGTTCCCGCGGCTTTGGATATTGTTTAGCTTCATCCTGGGGAAGAAGACTCGTGAAAAAATCTTTGAGCCGTTGTTTCACGAGTTTCTCAAGGACTATTTGTTGGCCCGCCGTTACAAAACGAAATGGGCCAAACGCTGGCTGAGCTTCTGCTTTGTTTGCAAAACTTCGGCAATGATTATTGGTTGTTTCCGAGTTATGCTCGGTGAGAAAGCCATGAACTTGTTCTGGGCTATCCTCACGCCTACCGTAAAGGAGTATATTCAAAATATTTTCAAGCGCAGTTAGTTTTCCGGCGCTTTGGTCAATCTCAGGCCATGTCTATGATTGGACATGGCCTGATTGTTTTTTAAGGACTTTCAACAAAGTTTGGCTGACCTAGCGCCAAAAAACGAGTCATTTGAAATTGCCTCCAACTTCGGTGCCTGCCAGACCCCTTTCCTGTCAACCTGGCTCCTTTCCCATGAACGTCTTGACCATTCGGAACTGACGGTTCGGGCCATCGGTTTTTGACCGAACTGGCTGGCGTATTGAGTCAAGGTTCACCGGTATCGTGCCAGAACACGATGGCGGTGTTGTTTCGTCTCCGGTTGTGAAGCAATAAAACGAAGTGATTAGCGCGAAAAACTAGCGTCGCTTTTCAAGTGATACCAAAAACAGGATATTGGCTGCCGTTGAATGAATAACAAAGGCTGCCGTTTCCTCTGTGATTTCAACCTGTTGAACACCCTGCCCGTCTCCGCTTAATTTGTTCCTGACTGTTGCCACGTTTTCGAGGACAGAGCGAAGCCCCGAAAGTGAAGATTGCATATGACGCCGATGGAAACACCCTTGCCGATGATTTCCATGAATTTGGTCATGCAAGGAATGATTGATTGCCGGGAAAGCCTGTCCATGTTTTCCACGATTAGCACACTGCCTTTTTCAACCGTGCGATTTTCCACCAGTTTCAAAAACGCGGACAAGGCCGATTCATTTGAAAAATTCTTGCCCTTGAATCCACTGACCCCTTCATCGGTGAAAGTGTCCACGAGTAGCAGGCCGAATTGCTTACAGAAAACTTCTGCTGCCGTGGTTTGCCGCTTGGCTGAATCCCCGTCTTTTTGTTTGATGGACGAAAACCGCTGATAGGAATATGCTCTTCTCATGGCGCTGGTTCGTATTTTGGTTGACGGCTATAATCTGATTCACGCCATTTCACGTCAACGTGAATTTGGGGATAATCAATCATGCAGCCTGCTGCACAACTGGCCGGAGTTGGCGGCGGGCGCGGCGCGGCATTCCGAAGCGGCCCGCGACGCCCTGGTGGAAATGCTAACTCAATATCAGGACGCCTGCGGCACGCCGGTCACAATATTTTTCGACGGCACGGGCGCGCGGCGTGGCAAGCCGAAAAATCAGGCCGCCGGCGCGGTGGAAATTTTATTTTCCAGCGGCGGCCAGACGGCGGATGACTTGATCGAGCGCGCGGCGCACCGGTTTCAGGCTTACGGCGAAGTGCTGGTGGTGACGGACGATTTTGCCGAGCGCGAGACGGTCAGCGGCTTTGGCGGCTCGGTGGCGAGCTGCGGGAATTTCATCCGCATGATCAACGGGCGGTTGTCGGATTTGCTGGACGATTTGAACAAGCACAACCGGGCGGCGCGGAATTCGTTCCGACGCGCGCCATGAACTCATGAACAATATAACTTCCCGATTTTTTTTCCGGCGGACCGGTCGCTGCGGCGTGCTGCTGGCGGCATTTTTTCTGGTCGCCGGTGCCAGGGCCGACGCGCCGGAGCCGGGACGGTTCCTGTTGGTTTTTGAAACCTCGCCCGGGGTGAAAAAAAATCTGCCGGCGGTGAAACAGGCGCTGGACGAGTTATTGTCCAGCAACCTGCAACGCGAGCTGCAGGACAACGACGATCTGGCTGTCTGGACGGTGGACCAGGATTTGCATACGGGAACTTTCCCGCTCGCCAGTTGGTCGCCGGAGGACGCCGAGATGTATTCGACGCGGCTCAAGGATTTTCTCGGCCGCCAGAAATTCACGCGGCTCGCCAGCCTCGCCGCCGTCCAGCCGCTGTTGAACCGCGTGGTGAAAAATTCGGAGCGGCTCACCATTTTGATTTTCTGCGACAGTGAAAGCCGTCTGCTCGGCACGCCCTACGACACCGGCGTGAACGAGATCATCAAGAAGGCCTCGACGGAAGTTAAGGGCGCGCCAGGATTGCTCATCCTCGTCCTGCGCTCGTATCGGGGCGAATATCTAGGCGGTTCCGTGAACCGGACCGGGCTGGTGAATTTTCCTAAATTTCCAACGCCGCCCAAACCCGAGCCGCCACCGGCAAGCAAAACGCCGCCGGTCGCTGCGCCGGCGGTCGTGCCCATTCCAGCGCTCATCATCGTCGGCACGAACGTCGCCACAAATGTCGCTACGAACGTCGCTGCCGTGATCAAGCCGGTAGTCCAACCGGTGCATGAACCGGCACCACAAGCGATACCTCAACCGGCGACCAACGCACCCGCAGTGAACGCGCCGGCCACGACGCCAAAACTCGTTGCGGTGCCGCCCGCCATCCCGGCACCGGTTTCAAATCCACCTGCACCGGTCAAACCTGCGGCGGTCAAACCCGATTTGGTGCCGGCTCCCAGCATCCAAAAAATTCCCGCACCGGAAACTCGCGCCCGAGAGCCAATTGCCGTCGCTCCCGTTGCCCCGGCACCGGTAATTGTCGTGGCAACCAATCCACCGACAGCGACCATGATGACCAATTCAACCGCCATTGCCGCCGCCACAGAGGACACCGCCTCTGACTCCGGTTTCAAAAACCTGATTCTGATCAGTGGCGGCCTGCTCGTGGCCGCCGTGGGCTTGGTCGTCTGGCTGATGACGCGTTCCCGGGGTCCGCGCGGCAGCCTCATCACCAGTTCCATGCAGGACGATCCGCGCCTGCCGCCGCGCAAATGATTGCATTCTGCGCGTGACTTTTGGCTCCCGTTTTGGAAGATTTTGCGGCCATGAAAATACCTAGTATCATTTGCGCCTTCAGCTTGATTGCCAGCTTCATGCTGGTGTCCTGCAGCAAGGCCGAACCAACCAACACTCCCTCCCCCAGTCCAACGACCAACACGGTCGCCACCAGCGAAGTCGCCGCCATCAACACGACGGAAGGCACGATGGTCATTGAGTTCTGGCCGGATGTCGCGCCTGCCACCGTCGCCAACTTCAAAAAACTTGCCGGCCAGGGTTTTTATGACGGCACGTGTTTCCATCGCGTCATCAAGGGTTTTATGATTCAGGGCGGCGACCCCAACACCAAGGATCCGGCCAAGGAAAGCCAATATGGCCAGGGCGGCCCCGGTTACAACATCAAAGGCGAGACCAACAACCGGTCCGATCGCGGCCACCAGCGCGGAGTCATTTCGATGGCCAATTCCGGCAGCCCGGACACCGCCGGCAGCCAGTTTTTTATCTGCCTGGCCGCGCAGCCACAGTTGAACGGCGGCTACACGACTTTCGGCAAAGTCATCAAAGGGGATGACGTGTTGGAAAAAATCGGAAACGCGCCCTGCACCGGACCAAACTCGATGGGCGAACTCAGCATTCCCAAGCCGCGCGTCGGACTGGTCAACGTTAAAATCGTCTCGGCGGACAGTGCGAAATAATCAACCCAAGAAAATTTATTTATGAGCGAAGTTGCCATCCTTACCACCAGCGCCGGCGAAATGGTTCTCGAATTCTGGCCGGACGTGGCGCCGGGCCACGTCGAGAATTTCAAGAAGCTGGCCAGGCAGGGCTTTTATGACGGCACCTGCTTTCACCGCGTCATCAAGGATTTCATGATCCAAGGCGGCGACCCGAACACGAAGGACGATGCCAAGCAACACCAGTGGGGCACCGGCGGCCCCGGCTACCAGATCAAGGCCGAGTTCAACGACAAGGCGCACACACGCGGCGTGCTCTCAATGGCGCGGTCGAATGATCCCCATTCCGCCGGCAGCCAGTTTTTCATCTGCCACGGCGACCCGCGTTTTCTGGATCGTCAATACACCGCGTTCGGCAAACTCATCAAGGGTGACGATGTGCTGGAGAAAATCGCCACCACACCTACGCATCCAGGCGACCGGCCCGTCAAGAAGGTGAGTCTCACCAGCGTGAAAATCGTGCCGGCGGATTCCGTGAAATAATTTTTAACCACGGATGCACACCGATTAACACGGATTAGGGAACGCCGATGTCTCATCCGTGTTTATCCGTGTCCATCCGTGGTTATTTTTTGTGGAAATTTCCCAGCTCGCCCAAGTCCTCGTCGCCCTCGGCTGTCCGGCGGAAAAATCCGCCGAGATGGCTGCGCAGCTAGACAAACGCGCCCGCCAGCTCGCCGCCGAAAAAGGCCGCAGCTACGACGAAGCTCTGAAACATCTGGTGGACTTGATGCGCCAGGGTTGGTCAGCCAAGGAAAAAGGGTTTTAATTTACGATTTACGATTTACGATTTACGATTGACGCGCATGAACCAATGCGACGCGTAAAACGCATATCGTAAATCGTAAATCAAACATGACCACTCCTTGGAAAAAAGTCGGTTCCAAACCCGTCGGCGATTTCCGTATTTTTAAAATTCGCTCCGATCTCTGCGTCAATCCGCGCACGGGCAAGGAGCACGAATTCTACGTCCTCGACAGCGTCAACTGGGTCAACGTCATCGCCGTCACGCCCGATCAGAAGCTGGTGATGGTCGAGCAATATCGGCACGGCTCCGGCACGGTGGAACTGGAAATTCCCGGCGGCATGATGGACCCGCACGAAACCGATCCGGTGGCGACCGCGGTGCGCGAGTTGCGCGAGGAGACCGGTTACGCCGGCGAAAATGCGCGCCTGCTGGGCCGCGTCCACTCCAACCCCGCGATTTTAAGCAACGTCACCTACACCGTGTTGATTGAAAACTGCCGGCTGCAGCACGGCGTGGAATTTGATCACGGCGAGGATTTGGAGACGCGCCTCATGCCGGTGGCGGAAATTCCGAAGCTCGTCGCCGGCGAAAAAATCGGCCACTCCCTCGTCGTCGTCGCGCTATATCATTTTGACTTGTGGCAACGGGGGATTAAAAAATTGAAGACGTAGATATTCAACACGGTGATTCGAGCGCCGGTTCAAGCCAGCGGGGAATTGGTTTTGCCAAAAAGGCTTGCCGCCCATGTTGAAACACCGCCGCCAGCCGGAACGGGGTTCGCAGATCGTCGTTGTCAAAGATGAAAACGCAGGGAAGTTCCCGGATCGCCTGTTTGAGATTGGTCATGGTGCGCGGAAAACGGGCGGTCAGTTTTGTGGTCGGCACATCGTTTCCCCCCTGGGTGACACGCATGGCAACGCGTTCTTCGGAGCGGTCGGCATCGGCTATGGCAATGAAGCACAGCACCACGGTATAACCTTTTTGGGCTGCCCGTTTCAAAAAAGCCAGCTTGTCACCCACCGGATCGGAAAACACCGTCTCGAAAACAAAACTCTCGCCCAGATTAACAAATTCCTGCCGCAGTTTCGCGGCGACCTCCGCCGCTTGATACGCGTCAATTCCCAGTTCCCCGGCCAAAACATCCGCGTCGAGAAAACGCAAGCCGCTGGCCTTCAAATGAGCTTCGTAAAACGTGGATTTCCCCGCGCCATCCGGCCCGGCTACAACGAGGATCACCGGACGCTTGTCCAAATCGGGAAGGCCCCACAAGTTTGACGATTTATGCCGAGTCGTGTTCACCTTTTAGAGCGGTTTAATTAAAACTGTGGCCATTTCTGGCTGCGCAAACTGTCATTGGAGCGCGGGCTTCAGCCCGCTTCAACATGGATTTGCCAGGCGACGTTGAAGCGGCGTAAACGCCGCGCTCCGGCCACAGTGTTTTTGAAACCGCTCTAAGCCCGGGTCAAAATGGATTTTTGCTTTTTCTTCACGGAACTTTTAACCGGTTGGAACTGCCGGTTGACAAATCGGCCCACGGTGCGCGTGCCATCAGCCTCGATTCGCAACAGCAAGCCGGGCGAACTGGCGGCGGCTTCATAATGCGGATAGGGCCGGCTCTTCAGATGCTCAACCACCCGCCGCCGACCGACCGGGGAATCCACCGACGCAAGGCAGGCGGAAAGCTGCTTGACGTTGCCGGCCCGGCACAGCGCCAGCACATGATCCCCGCGCAACAGCGGTTCGAGTGCGCGCCCGATTTTGGCCCAAAATTCGATCTGCCCGGCGATGGATCTTTCCACCGCCTCGCCCGCGATCCGGGCATCCAGCAGCAGGGCGTCCGAGACTTTGACTGGCTGACTCATATTCGGAAAGGTAGCAAAATGCTACCGCTTGTCAAACGCATGTGCCGCCCGCTGCCGACAAACCAAAAACAGCGCGCTCTGTAAGCCATCGTGAAATAAAACTTACGGCTGCGCCACCGGCTCCAGCTTGAGGGAATTGAGATTGATGGCCTTCCATGCAGCGGTGGCGCGGGCGTGGATTTTTACGAGCACGTTGCCGGCCTGTTTGATTTGAATCTGGCCCGGCCCGATGGTTTGGAATTGATCCCAGCCGCCGGTCACTGGAACTTTGGCGGTCAGCGTCTCGCCGCCCGCTTCCACGACAAATTCCGCGTCGCTGAAAACCGTCGCAACCGTGGCGGTGACTTGGTATGCGCCGGGACTGGCAATCTGCGCGGCCCACGAAATCCATTCGCCGCCGTTGTCCCAGTAGCCGATGCACGACTTGCCGCCCTGTTCCTCCAGTTTGAGCTGTTCGCCGTGCAGCGTCGCGTCATCCGCGCTGAAAGTCAGCCGGCCTTTATTGTCCGGCGTGACGATGGTCGCGGTTGGCGCAACCGGCGCGGGCTTGAGATTCCTGCCCGTGATGCGCAGCGAACAGGTTAGATCGCTGATTTTTTGTTCGGGCAATTCAACGATCAAACCTCCCGCCGTCTGCGTGAATTTCAACTTGCCTTTGTGGCCGAGCAGTTCGACGCGCTTGATTTGGTTCGCGCTGGCGTCACCGGTTTTGGCGAGCGACTTAATGACAAATTTGCCGTTGTCCGGCCAGCCCATCGCAATCGCGTAAAGCGTTTTGCCTTTGGTCGTGAACCGGACGTCCTTGGCCGAGTATTGAAAATTTTCCTTGAACGCGCCGCCTTTGGCCTGCACGACCCCTTCGCCATAAATCAGCCACGGACGCGTGCCGTAAATCGCCTCGCCGTTGACCGCCGTCCAGTCCGCGAGTTGGTGCAACATCGTTTCCACTTCGGGATCGAGCGAGCCGTCGGGACGCAGCACGACATTGAGGAGCAAATTTCCGTTCTTGCTGGTGATGTCCACGAGCATGTGAACCGTCCAGCTCAACGGCTGGTATTTCCAGTGGCGGTTGTAGAACCAGTCGCCGATGGACGTGTCGGTCTGCCACGGATGCGGATTGATGCCGCCGTTCACGCCGCGCTCGTAATCCTGCACCCAGCGACCGTCGGAAGGTTGCTTGCAATTGTAAATGGCCGTCAGCTTGCCGTGATTATGTTTGAGATTGTCGTTGTAAAGATTGGCGATCTGGCTCAAGCCGACTTCGTTGCCGAACGCCACGCCGCCGTCGCTGTAAAGCAGGTCGGGATGATAATTATCCACCAGCTCCTTGATTTCATAATACCACTGCTGCTGCCAGCGGGGATTTTTGGAATACCAGCCGGTGTCGCCCGGCTCGGCGGGAAAATGATAAAGGTCTTGATATTGCGGATCAGCGCCATCGTAAGGCACGCCGGCCAGCGGCCCAGTGTGGTCGGATTTATGCGCGTCTTGAAACCAGGTGAAGCTCGCGCCCAGATGTTCGGAGACACCGAAGGGCAGGCCGTTTTTCTTCGCGGCCTTCTGCCAGTCGGCCACCACGTCGCGATGCGGGCCGTAGTTCACGGCGTTCCATTGGTGCAACGGCGAATTCCACAGGAAAAAATCGTCATGATGCGTGCCCATGCTGACGAAGTATTTCGCGCCAGCCTTCTTGTAGAGTTTCATCAATTTCTCCGGCTCCCATTTCTCGGCTTTCCACAGCGGGATGATGTCCTTCCAGCCGTTCGTCGAGGGATGGCCGAAACGCGCGAGGTGGTCGTTGTAATCCGCCGAACCCTGCTGATACATTTTGCGCGCATACCAATCGCCTTCCATCGGCACCGCCTGCGGCCCCCAATGCGCCCAGATGCCGAACTTCGCGTCGCGGAACCAGTCCGGGCATGCATAATTCGTCAGCGATCCCATCGTGCCGGCATATTTTCCAGGGGTGATCGGCAGCTCCAGCGCGATTGCGCTGACGGCGGACAAGCTGGCGGCGACAGCCAGGATTCGTAGAAACTGTGTTTTCATCGTTTAGATTTTAGCAAGTTTTGATGGCCGAAGTCACGCGCCGCGTCGGCAATTATGGTTGGCGAATAGGGAGCGAGGGTAATGGAAAAAACGGTTGCCCGCCTACGCCAAAAAGGATTGCAGGCAACCGGTTTCTATTGCCATAAGCCGCGCCTTCGGAAATTCTTCGATGTGGCGGCAAACTTGGTGGGCGCAATTCCAACTCGCGCCACAACTGAATGACTGACGCTCAAGCTGGTTCAATCCGGATTAAAGACGGCGGGCCTTTCCGCGCCCGTCACTTCGGCGGCCCGGCGATGGCGGCCATTTTCACTTTCACCTGCTCGGTCAGCGCACTGACCGCCTTCTTTTGGACTTGGTTGAGTGCGATCTGTCCACCGGGCTGGCAAAGACCAACAAGGTCGGAAGAAAGGTAGTCCTCATAAAATGCAGAGGACGCGACCGTGTCGTCAATAATTTCAGTAGGCGGTGCCGGCGACTCCCGCCTTCCGGGGCGAATGATAGGACAAGAAATACACATCCGGATCGCCTGCGGAGTTGGCGGTAATACCAGTGTTCAGATCCTGGTAAATCACCCTCGAGGCGCGACCGCCAACCATGCAGCCCTTCCATTTGTGGATGTCCGCATGACCGTCGCAGAAGGAAAAGCCGCAGGCATTGTTGTGGTAGGTCGCCGGCGTATCTACGATGTGAGTCCCACTGTCCGGCGGGAAAAAGGCCGGGTCATTAATGCTGTCGGGGTGCTCATCAATAAAGGCCCATGTTTCCGCCGGCGCCGGGGTCGTCACCGCCGACATCTTAGGACATTGCACATAGATCGGGGCGAACGGACCGCTGGGGGCGTTGCCGTTTCCCAGACAGACGTTGCCCGAGAGGCTGCGGCACCGGCTCGTCCAGCCGTAAGGTCGCTGCGCAGGGCTGATAAAACTGTCGGCCGGACACCTGAAAACATTCTTTGACTTGGCGAGGTAGGTTGCCAGCTTGGCATGGGTGTCGTCCGTGAGAAACAGGGTATTGGTATTATCGGTGCTCGTAGTCCAATCCAGCCAGCCCTCCGCCCAACTATGCACCAATTGGCCATTAAGTGTATATCCCGCGCCGCCTTGCGCACCGGGGCCATGCAGGGCATAGACGATGTTGTCATTGTTGTCGTGCGTGTAGCTCAACCAAGCGATCATGAGTTGTTTGCAGTCGTTCATGCAATATACCGCCTGCGTCCTCTGCTTGGCCTTGGTGAGTGCCGGCAGCAGCATGGCCGCCAGAATGGCAATGATGGCAATGACCACCAGCAGTTCAATCAACGTAAAGCCCGATTTGCGTTTCATATTATGGTTGTTATTACGTGGTGGCGCTGACCGCAGGAAATGTCCCATCCATCCGTTGTCCCGGAGTCCCTAAATCCGGCATGGCTTTAACCGCCGCCAGCCGGGCCGGTTGCCGCCGCCCGGCAGCATCCTTCGTTCGACTGAATGCGGCGATTTGAAACAGTTCCATATTGACAATGATTCGTTGCGTTGTGCGGCTTCTGCTCACACTAAACCCTGCGACAGTATTCAGCAAGCTGACACGGTTGGCGGGGAGTGTTGGAACACTATGGAACGCCAGCCCTGTCGTCGTCAACATATTTCCGCAAAGGAATGACAAGAAAGTGTTTGCCGGGCTGGCCTGCACGGAGGCCAGCGCCGCAACGAAACATCAAATCACGCTTCCGAAATGACTTTCCGCTCACCAGGCCCGCGCGTATTGGTTCGGCGGCGGCAGTTTGTATCCGAGTGCTTTGGCGGCGTGCGCCGGCCAATACGGATCTACCAGCATTTGACGCGCGAGCAAGACCACGTCCGCCTGCCCATGGCGCACGATGTCGTCCGCCTGTTTCGGCTCCGTGATGAAACCGACGGCAGCGGTGGCGATGTTCGCACCGTGGCGGATTTTTTCCGCGAACGGCACCTGATAGCCCGGCGCGACATTGATTTTCGCGTCCGACACCACGCCGCCGGAACTGCAATCCATCAAATCCACACCCTCGGCTTTGAGCAGCTTCGCCAGCGCGATACTTTGCTCGATGTCCCAGCCGCCGTCCTTCCAGTCAATCGCCGAGATGCGCACCGCCAGCGGCAAATGATCCGGCCAGACCTGACGCACCGCGCGCGTCGTGTCGAGCAGGAAACGGATGCGATTCTCAAAACTGCCGCCGTATTTGTCCGTGCGGTGATTGACGAGCAATGAAAGAAATTCGCTGAACAGATAACCGTGCGCCGCGTGCAGCTCCAGCCATTCAAAACCCGCCGTCAACGCGCGTTTCGCACCGGCAACAAAATCATGTTGCACGCGGGCGATGTCCGCCTCCGTCATCGCGCGCGGAACTTTGGTCAGGGTGTCGCCGAAAGGAATTGCGCTCGGCGCAATCGTCGGCCAGCCGCCTTGTGCGTCAGACAGATGCGCGCCGCCGTTCCACGGCAGAGCGGCGGACGCCTTGCGGCCCGCGTGCGCGATCTGGATGGCCGCCACCGCGCCGTGCGCTTTCACGAACTTCGCGGCGCGCGCGAGCGGCTCAATGTGCTTCTCGCCCCAGAGACCGAGGCAGCCCGGCGTGATGCGGCCTTCGGGCGCGACCGCCGTGGCTTCGACGATGACCAGTCCCGCGCCGCCGACCGCGCGCGAGCCGAGATGGACGAAGTGCCAGTCATTCGCCACGCCGTCGTCCGCCGAATACTGGCACATCGGCGACACGC
>ODAK010000623.1_pt1 | contig 40467 bp, 38 predicted proteins | sample 1539591 | NCBI WGS metagenome assembly ODAK01 (sample SAMEA3539303, study PRJEB22396) | soil metagenome | biome: tundra; feature: field; material: soil | place: USA | collected 2010-05 | depth 0.15 m | reverse complement strand
TCTCGGCTATCCAGGAGAACGGATACCGGAGCCTGAACGAGGGCGAGACAGTGGAGTTCGACCTCACCAAGGGTCCAAAGGGCTTCCAGGCCGCTAACGTGCAGCGCGTGTAAGACGTCTCCGCCACGCGGAAGCTAGGGTCACATTCGCGTCACTTTGCATTTTAGCTTCCGATCGCGGCCATAAACCACCGAACCCTCCCGCCGGGGAGGGTTTTCTTTTGGCGATAAGCTGCGCCACTCCATTCGCTACCGAAATCCAAACCTTATGCCGCTACCGCAGCCGGCGAAGAAAAGTGCTCGGCCAAGGCCGACAACTTTTGCACCGCGTTGTCCACCGACTGCTGGGCCACCTCCGCTCCAAATCCCTGCTTGTCGGCGGCGATTACGGTCACGTCTTCCAAGCCCAGGAAGCGCAGCATGTGCCGCAAGTAGGGAACCTGGAAATCAGAGGAAGCTGATGCTGCCCCGTCGGCGAACGCTCCCCCGCGGGAGACGATTGCCACCACCTGTTTTCCCGCCGGGATCAGGCCCTTCGGTCCCTTGTCGCCGTAGCTGAAAGTCTTGCCCGCGCGGGCCACCAGGTCGAACCATGCTTTTAAGGGGGCCGGAATCGAAAAATTGTGCATGGGCACTCCCAGCACAATTACGTCAGCCGCCATCAGTTCCTCAATCAGCGCATCGGAAAGCGCCAGTGCCTGTTGTTGCTGCTGCGTCCGCTGTGCGGCTGGAGTGTAGGACGCCTGAATCCATTGTTCGGTCACAAAGGGCAAGGTTTCCGCAGCCAGGTCCCGCTCGAGAGTGCGGGTTTCCGGGTGCGTGGCCTTCCACTCTTCGGCAAAGTGCCGAGTCAAGCGCCGCGAGACCGAGTTGCTGCGGGGACTCGAATTGATGATGAGCAGGGTAGTCATAGTCGTACCTCGGGGGCTAAGTGCCCGTTGTCTAATGTTGCACCACTAAAAGTATGTGTTGTAACACACTATATAGGATGGGACGCGCAGGAAAAGGATTCAAAACCGTGGGGGGCCTATGTCAAGATGGGCCGGGTTTCCGTCTCCGCTGACGCCGGCTCCAGGACCAGGCCGCACAAGCGGCTCAACTCGCGGCAGTCTTCGTCATTGAGCCGGCCAAGGCGGGCGCCCACCGCCGCGTCAATCTCGGGCTGCATCCTGGCCAGCAGCTTCAACCCTTTGGCGGTGATGCTGGTCAGGGTCTGGCGCTGATCGTCGTACCCGCGAAACCGTTTCACCAGGCCCCGGACCTGCAGACGGTCCACCAACCGAGTCACATCGGGAGCGCGGTCGATCATGCGGCGCGCGATCTCGCAACGCGCGTGACCTTCGGGATGGACCCCTCGCAGGATGCGCAGCACGTTGTACTGCGGACGGGTGATGCGGTGCATCTCGCAGAGTTCATCCATCAGGTCATTCAGGGTGTGGGCTGCGACTAGAAGGCTCAGCAGAGCTTCCTGCTGAGGGTTGGCAAACTGGGTCTGGCTAAGGCGCCGGCTTAGGGCCTCGTTCATGCTTTCTTTATAGCCAGAATTTGTGCGCTTGTCACACACTCCTGACTTTCGAGATAAGACGGCTGGTAACAAGCCGAGTCGATTCTGTGGCGAGAATTCAAGAATGACGAGAGCAAAAAACCCTCCGGCCGAAACCGGGGGGCTGGATGCCCCGGGGAAAACTGCAACCCCGAGTTAGGTGCGGCGGTCATCGATCATCGATCATGGCGGCGGGGAGGGGATCGTCGCGCTGCACGAAGTTAAACGTGTGGGAGACACCGTCACGGTTAGCGGGAAACTCACCTGTCTTCCGTCGACGATGCCGCTCACGCGAACAATCCTGGTTTCCGGTGCCCTGTCTCGCACCGGCAGATCCAGTACTGTGCTTTGCTTCGTACTCTTGTACTGTGCAATAGACGTGCCACATCCGAGATGATGAGGCAGCGTGGGTTTAGCGAGTCGGTGCACGCAGCAGAGGTGTAATTCCTACCCGTAAAGCGCACTTCTGGCGGGTACCGAGCATTGCCTGACCATGAGATTATGGCGGCGTCATTTTGCGGAAGGCCGTCGGAGTCGTCGGAGCTCGCCTCGCAAGCGTCGCAAGGCCCAGCGCGCGTGTTCGGCCACCATCGTGTCTTCATCGCGACTCAGTTCTTCGAGTACGGGCAAAAAGCGCTCTTCATCGCTGTTGCCCAGCGCGATCGCAACATTGCGGCGCAGGCCGTTGAACTGTGCGCGTTTCACCGGCGAACCGCGGAATACTTCGCGAAATTCTTCCCGGCCCAAGCCCGCCAGCCACTCCAGATCGGGATTCACCAACTGTGCGCGCGGCTGAAGTTCCGGCAAATTCGTCACCGGGGCTTCACGGTTCCACGGGCAAACGTCCTGGCAAATATCGCAGCCGAATACTTGCCTCCCGATGCCGGAGCGGAGGTCTTCGGGAATCGCCCCGCGTTTTTCGATGGTGAGATACGAGATGCACCGGGTCGCGTCCAGTTGATAAGGAGCAGGGAAGGCGTCAGTCGGACAGGCATCGAGGCAGCGCGTGCACGAGCCACAGCGGTCGGGTGCAGGCAGATCGGGCGTCAGCTCCAGCGAGGTCAGCATGACGCCGAGGAAGAGCCACGACCCCAACTGCTCATTCAGGATGCAGGTGTTCTTGCCAATCCACCCGATACCGGCATACTGGGCAAAGATGCGCTCGATGACCGGACCTGTGTCCACGTAACACCACGTCCGCGGCACCGGCATCTGTTGCTGGTCGCAGATTTCGAGCAGCCCCGCTTCCAACGCGCGGAGCTTTCCGAGTACCACCTCGTGATAGTCGCGTTGCGACCAGGCATAACGCGAGATCCTGCCCTGTGTCGTCGTGCCGGCGTGCGTCGAGTAGGGCTCGCCGGTGTTGTAATTGAGGGCGCACACCACCACCGAACGCGCCCACGGAGCGGCGTTGGACAGAGAGGCGCGTTTCAATTCGCCAGTTTCGTTGCGCGCTTCAAGATACTTCATCTCACCCGCGCGGCCGTCGGCGATCCATTGAGGAAAAAAGCGGTGCTCAGGCGTGTCCGCCACTCCGGCTACGCCAGCAAGGTCGAAGCCCACGTCGGAGGCAAGGCGTTTGATGTCGTCCGTGAGATTGCAGATGACTGACACAGGTGGAACTCGTGTTGATTATACGAACGGAAGGGTCCGGGCAGAGTTATTGTTTCTTTCCCGCTTTACATTTAACGTAAAGCGTAATACGCTGAGAAGGTGATTAAGTCTTTCCGGTCGGGGGAGACCGAACAGCTTCACGAACGGCAGCGAGTCAAACGCTTTCGGGCTTTCGAACGGGTGGCCCAGCGAAAACTGCGGCAGTTGGATATCGCCATCGAACTGCGGGATTTGAGGTCTCCTCCAGGTAATTACCTGGAAGCGCTGAAGGGCGATCGACAAGGCCAGCACAGCATCCGCATCAACGAGCAGTGGCGCATCTGCTTTGTTTGGCGCGGCGGCGATGCCTACCACGTAGAAATCGTGGATTATCACTAGGAGGTCGCATGGCGAAATCTGAAAAACTTCCGCCCATTCATCCCGGAGAAATTCTGCGCGAAGATTTTATGATGCTGCTAGGCATCAGCATGAACAGGCTGTCGCTCGATCTGCATGTTCCCCTGACACGTATTGCAGAGATTGTGCACGAGCGGCGGGGGATAACTCCTGATACCGCGCTGCGGCTGGGTCGCTACTTTGACACCAGTGCGCGCTTTTGGCTCAATGCGCAGTCCAGCTACGATCTCGAAGTCGCTCAAGACGCACTGCAGCGCACCATTGAGCGTGATGTGCGCCCTCGGGTCGCCTAGGACTGTTGCCTTCCTGCTGGCAGCAAACAGAACGCTGGCTCAGCACGGCGCCTCCGGAATAGATGTGATTCGGGACCCGCTGAAGATCAGCCGGTGAAGTGTCGGAAACTCGTTCGACACCTGCGAACTGCTGCGCGAAGGAGCCAACCATTCGGTCTATGGTAACCCCGCCGCAGATAAGGCTTCGGCGGTTCCTCTCGCAGATCTTGTTTATTTCCTTCTGCGTCTTATTGACCAACCATAATTCGGCCAACTCTTCCCACAACTGGAACCGCTCCTACATACGTAAGGTTATACCCTGCCTGATTAAGCAGCGGATTCGTCGGCGCAAATCCCATTTGCAGCCACGATAGCATTCTCGGAATGTCATAGCAATTATTGTAGGCATCGCCCAAGCCGTCTCTGAGAGAGTATTGGGTACCTAGATCGGCAATGGTTCCCGCCCCGCCGCAGTACGTACTGTAGCCCGTTGGACGGCGGGTTGGGTCAAGAAACCAGGGATTTGTAGCATCGGCTAGATCGCCATAGTTGGCCAAACTGGGATGATAGACTGAACCATTGTCATATCCCAAACCGGTTCCGTGGCTGGCGCAATTCCCTCCCGCCCCGCAGTAGTCTCGTCCCGGATAAGCTCCATAGACCAGATCGTTGCTGGGGCCAACACCGTACGAGCCGGACACAGAGTAGCGGTTTGCCGTGTTGTTTACATATCCGCTGTAAGCTCCGTAAATAATGCTAGAGCGGAACCAACTGGGTGAGGCCACCGCTGACAGTGCGCCGCTGGTGTCTCCAATATTTGCTCCCCCTGAATTTCCATTGCCAGGGGAGACAAAATACAGCGTCATGTTGTCCACTTTGAATACCGCCGCCGACGGGCAGCTGGCGTTGGAAGAGTATAAGAGCATCGGTATGTTGCCATGGTCATTCTCAACAATGGCAATATTGTTTTTGAGATTGAAGTAGCATCCTGCAGATTCATAAACACCCTGGCCGGGTGCTGCCTCCTTCCATTGCGCGCCCCAATTGTTGTTCAGCAGTGGGCCGCTGGTGCCGTAAGAGCTAATAAAGTGAAACGGCTGAAAAGTTCCCCAAACTACATTCCCACTGATAGTGGAAGCAGCGTCGTTGGCTGCAAAGCGAATATCCATGGCGTTTGATGAAAGGGTGACCGCGCCTTCCGCATTAAAAACCGCGTTGCTGTTGATCGCCAACGCGCCCCCGCTCGCAGTAGCATTTTGGATAAGCAACTGGCCGCGCTGGATCGTGCCGTCACTGCTGCCTACGGTAACGTTGCCCGTCCAGGTGAGGCTTGCCGGCCTATAGGCAAACTTGGCAGTCTGCCCGGTTGTAGTGCATCCGGTCTCTGTGAAGTTTGTGATGTTGAAGCCGCCGCCATAGATGTTGACTATGTTGAATAAGAATTGCCCGGTGCAGCCGTTGAACCAACCATTGGCCATCGTCCAGTTGTAATTGAATATGCCGCCTTGACTGTTGCCGACAGTAAACTCATACGGTGAATCAAACTCGTAATGCTCAATGTCGAGCGCGGAGGTTGGCGTTGTTTCTGCTGCGCGTAACTCGTAAGCCAGGCCTTCCATGGTGGCTGGAAACGACGGACTGCCGACATTGACAAACGTACAGTACTTGCAGGTAAGCACGCCACCGTATGTGCTTTGGGCCGCTCCGCCGGTTTCCCCGCCTGTACCTATGCCGATTCCGCCACTGTAGGCGTTGAACTCATGGACGACATAAATTGGATAGCTGGTATTGGTGGGCGTCAACGTCAGTTGGTCGCTGGCATCGCCGAGAAACTGAAAAGTGCCGTTACTGACGAAGAGACCGAACGCAGTCGCGCCAGAGCCTGGATTAGTTACGGAGCCGCCGCCGATGGGATCCGTGCCTGTGGAGTTAAAGTAGATAACCTGAGTTCCCTGGGTAGAAGTATTGCCGCAAGTATTTGTATGTACGCCATCATAAGCACAGAGAGAACCGCCGGATTCAATTCGAAGGCCGTTTAGGCCAATTGCTGAGCCCATAGCGGGGCAATCGTTAACAATCAGCGTCTGTACTACTAGAAAGACACCATCGCCACCCGATTCACACGGCGCGACGCCGGTGCTCCAATTGCTTGCATTGCTTGCTAATCCGGTTCCAGTGCTGCGGTTGAACGTGAGCGCATGTGTGGCGCCACAAAGTAAAATTAAGACTAATAAAAGTCGTTGCATTTGCGTCACTCCAGTTGCATTTAATGGGGATTTATACTGAACGTTTGTCAACTGAATGTTACATGGTGCGGTCAGTTTGTCACGATGTCAAGGAAGAAGTTTTTTACAGAATTAGCAAAACAGGTTCCTCCGCCGGACTAAAGGCGATAACTGACAACTGACAACTGACTGCTTAGAACCGACAACCGACTACTGACGACTGCCCTCAGATTCCCAGCTTCTTCACCTCTTCGTTGTAGTACTTGCGGTAGAGGATGTCCCATTCCTGGGAGCCTTCGAGGATGGTGCGGCGCTGGCTTTCGATCTTCTGCCGGGCGGCAGCGTCGATCCTGGCTTCCTGGGCCATCAGCAGTTCCAGAACGCGGCGAGCTTCCAGGCGGATGCTATTGCGGTCCTCGAGGAAGTCCACGTTGTCCATCTCGGCGAGGGTGTCGGCCACAGCGTGCGCCAGCTTGTTGATCTTTTCGCGGCTGAGCCTCATAGCACCGCCTTGTACTTCCGTACCAGCTCATTCTTGATCTTCTTGAACATTTCCTGGTAATTGGCGCCACTGCGGTTCATTTCGTCGGCGTAGGTCTCGAGGATGATGCGGACTTCGTCGTTGATGCGGTCTTCCAGCGTCAGTTCCTCGAGCAGGGCGGCGTTGATGCGGGCAGTCACCTGCGGCTTTTCCGCGGTTTCGATGAACTCGCCCGCGATCAGCTTGTTGGTGACTTCGCGGGCCAGATAGCCCACATATTCTTTGGAGAAGAGCATGATGGTTGGAATCGGATTGCGAAACAGCTTAGTTTAACACAGGAATTCGGCTGCCCCGGCTGGCCCGCGCACCGCCCGATTGGAGTTATCCTAAGCGAACACGGGTGAAATCGAGACCGGACACCCTCGATACTCAAGCCTGAGAACATGCAACGGCGTTGACATTGACCCGCACCTGGACGCCAATTTAGCAGGCCCGAAAACAATGTGATCATCGTCACAATGCGGCGTGACCCTCGCACAAGATGATAAGACCCGGAAGCTGTTACAAATTAAAGGTCGTTGAGAACAGCGGAAGGTAGCTCAGAGAGGCATAGCAGTGCCCGAAGAAACCGAAGGAACCGAGCCAGTCTCTCCTGAATCAGCCTCCCCGGCGGGCGCGCCTGCTGCGCCCGGTGAGGGAGCAGGATCGGGTGCCGCCAAGGCGTCCGCCGAAACATCCCAAACGTCTGCTGAACCGGCTGTTCCGCCGCCAAGCGTGCCCTCCGCCAAAGCGGAGACGCCCGCCGCCGCAACCCCAGCCGCGGCCAAGCCCGCTGAATCCGCGAAGGCCGCTGCTAAACCCGCCGAGCCTGCTAAACCAGCCGCCGCTCCGGTCGCCGCCAAACCCGCAGCGCCCGCCGCCAAGCCCACGCCCAAGCCCGAAGGTCCCAAGCCAGAGCCTTGGGAGGCAGAACTGGTCACGCGCCTGCGCAGCCAGTATGGCTCCGGGATCAAAGAGGCCAGCACATATCTTGGCCAGAAGTACCTGATCGTGGACAGCTCGATCGTTTACGAAATTCTGCTGCGCATGCGCAACGACGAGCTGTTCGACTACTGCGTGGACATCACCGCGGTGCACTATCCCAAGCGCGAGGCGCAGTTCGACATCATTTACATCCTCTACTCGTTCCACCACAACCAGCGGGTGCGGATTAAGACGCAGATCAAAGACGGCGAGCGTCTTCGCACCGCCGTGAAAATCTGGGAGACCGCCAACTGGCTGGAGCGTGAAGTTTTCGACATGTTCGGCATCGAGTTTGACGGACATCCCGACCTGAAGCGCATTCTGATGCCGGACGGATGGAAGGGTTTCCCGTTGCGCAAGGATTACCCGATCCTTCAGCAGGACCAGGAATGGGTGAAGATCAACTTGGGCATCGAGAGTGGACAATGAGCGAACGCACCGATTATCTCGATCTCGATCTCGATACCAAGGACGAAACTTTTCTTGACGCGACCGAGCTGGTTCTCAACATGGGCCCGCAGCACCCGTCCACGCACGGCGTGTTGCGCGTCATCCTGAAGCTGGACGGCGAGAAAGTCCTGGGCACCGAGTGCGTCATCGGCTACCTGCATCGCGGCGTAGAAAAAATTGCCGAGAACCGCACCTACGCCATGTTCAACCCTTACGTGGACCGCATGGATTACGTTGCCGCGGTCTCCAATGGCCTGGGCTACTGCGAAGCCGTCGAGAAGCTGCTGAGCGTGGAAGCGCCGCCGCGAGCGCAATACATTCGCGTCATCCTCACTGAGTTGTGCCGCATCGCCAGCCATCAGGTTTGGCTGGGCACCCACGCGCTCGATATTGGAGCGATCACGCCGCTGTTCTATTGCTTCCGCGATCGCGAAGAGGTGCTGAAGATCTTCGAGAAGTATTGCGGCGCGCGCCTCACCACGCATGCGTTCCGTATCGGCGGCTGTCTCTACGAGGCTTATGAAGGCTTCGAGCAGGATTGCAAAAAGTTCTGCGACGCCTTCCTGCCCAAGCTCGACGAATACGAAGAACTGCTGACCACCAACCGCATCTGGGTGGAGCGCACCAAGGGCGTGGGCATTCTGAATCCGGAAGATTGCATTGCGCTGGGCGTCACCGGCCCGGTGCTGCGCGCCAGCGGCGTGAAGTGGGACCTGCGCAAAGCTCAGCCTTACGAGTCGTACAAAGACTTCGACTTTGAGATCCCCACCGGATTGAACGGCGACACCTACGATCGGTACCTGGTTCGCATCGAGGAAATGCGGCAGGCCGTGCGCATCATCCGCCAGGCGGTGGATGGCCTGCCGCAGGGGCCGATCATGGCCAAGGTGCCCAAGGTGATCAAGCCGCCGGTGGGCGAGGTTTATCACTCCATCGAAGCGCCCAAAGGCGAGCTGGGATATTTCATCGTGAGCGACGCTTCCACGCAGCCGTATCGCATACGGGTGCGTCCTCCGTCGTTCGTCAATCTGCAAGCCCTCGACAAGATGGTGCGCGGCCTGCTGGTGGCCGACGTGGTTGCGGTCATCGGCACCCTCGACATCGTGCTCGGGGAGGTGGACCGCTAATGATCGAGTACATCAAAGGCTATCTGAGTTCGGGTACGACCCCGGGTGAAGCCGGCAACCTGTTCTGGGCCACGGTTTATATCCTGCTGGTGATTGCCGGGGTTTCGATGGCTGTCATGTGCATGAATTGGCTGGAACGTAAAATTCTGGCGCACATGCAGATTCGCCTTGGCCCCATGCGCGTCGGCCCGCACGGATTGTTGCAGCCCTTCGCCGATGCCCTCAAGCTGCTGATCAAGGAGGACATCATTCCCCACGACGCCGACAAGCTGGTGTTCTGGAGCGCGCCGGTCGTGGTCACGATGACTGCGTTCACCACGTTTCTGGTAGTACCGTTTGGACGCACTCACGCCGTCACCGACATGAACATCGGTGTCTTGTTCATGCTGGGTGTGTCGTCGCTGGGCGTGCTGGGCATCATCATGGCGGGGTGGTCGTCGAACTCGCATTACCCGCTGATGGGCTCGCTGCGTTCGAGCGCGCAGATGGTCTCGTACGAAATTGCCATGGGGCTGGCGATTGTCTCGGCTGTGCTGATGACCAGTCTGCAAACCGGCACGGGCACCCTGAGCATGATCGGCATCGTGGAATCGCAAGCCGCCCAGCAGACCTGGTTCATCTTCAAATTTTTTCCGCTGGGCTTCCTCGCCTTCGGAGTGTTCGCGATCGCAATGGTGGCGGAGACCAACCGCGCTCCCTTCGATCTGCCGGAAGCGGAATCGGAATTGGTCGCGGGATTCCATACCGAGTACAGCGGCTTTCGCTGGTCACTGTTCTTCCTGGCCGAATACTCGGCCATGCTTGCCGTCTCGTCGATTGCGGTGACGCTCTGGCTGGGTGGATGGATGCGGCCGTTTCCCAATCTGCTGGGCGGACCCACGTGGGACACGGCATTTTCGTTTCTTCCGGCGCTGACGTTCTTCGTGCTGGCGGCCATGTGTTTCCTGGGAACCATCCGCATGCCGAAGATCCCGCAATTCCGCATTCAGACAATTGGCCTGGGAACGTTCGGAGCGCTGCTGGGATTCGTCGGCCTGGTACTGCTGGCTCCGGCGGTGCGCGTCCGCATACAAGACATTTACTGGTTCGTCGTCAAAGTTGCCTTCTTTATGTACTTGTACATCTGGTATCGCGGGACGTTCCCGCGCTACCGCTTTGACCAGCTCATGAAAGTGGGCTGGAAGGTACTGCTGCCGACTGGCTTGGGCGTGCTGATTGCCACCGCGCTTTGGGGCCTGATGCCGCAACTGTCGGCCGCGATCACGGGGGTGCTGCAGTGAAACTGACTCCGCTGGTGCGCAAAATCTTATTGGTTGACCTGATAAAGGGCCTCAAGGTGACGTTCCACTATCAACCACCCAGCGAGGCGATCACTGAGCAGTATCCGCTGGAGCGGCCGGTGATCTTCGAGCGCTTTCGCGGGCAGCCGCGCTTGAACTCGAATCCCGATACCGGCGAATCGCTGTGCATCGTTTGCAACCTGTGCGCGCTGGCCTGTCCCGAGCAACTCATCGTGGTGAAGGGCGAACGCAACCCGGCGACCAAGCGCAAAGAGGTCGTCTCGTGGACCTACGACCTGAGCCGCTGCATGTTCTGCGGCCTGTGCGAGGAGGCTTGCTCGACCGACGCGCTGGAGCTGACCCAGGATTACGAGATGGCGCTGTACAGCCGCGAGGGTATGGTGCTGGATCGGGCCGCGCTGGAGCGCGGGCCGGAGCCGGTGAGGTACGCGAAGTGAATCCTGTCGCGACACCATTCTTCTTCTACTTTCTTGCGATCATGGCTATCGTGTCCGCCATTGCGGTGATTACCCGGCGGAATCCGGTGCACGCCGCTCTGTCGCTGATCGTGACCCTGCTCTCGCTGGCCGGCTTTTACCTGATGCTCTACGCGCCCTTCGTGGCTGCGGTGCAGATCGTGCTCTACGCCGGCGGAATCATGGTGCTGTTCCTGTTCGTCATCATGCTGGTGAACCTGGAGCAGAACATCCGCGAGTACCAGTTCAACAAGCAGTGGATCGTGGCGACGATTGCCGCGCTGGCGCTGGGTGGATTGCTGGCGTTTGTTTATCGCACGGGCCGCGGCGTGTTTCCGTCGGCGTTTTACCAGAGTTATCGCGGGCTCGAGGGCGACAACACCCAGCAGATTGGCGTCTGGCTGTACGGCAATTACATGCTGCCGTTTGAAATTGCGTCGCTGCTGCTGCTGGTGGCCATCGTGGGCGCGGTGGTCATGGCGAAGAAGAGGATTTGAGGAGTCTAAATTCAGCTTGGAGGAATGTATGGCACGGAAAGCCGCGATTATCAAGGGTAGCAAGGTGGTTTCGACGCGTGTAACGGGTAAGTGGATAGAAGTAACGGTACGAATTCCGACGGGAACCGTCGCTCGTCGCGGCGGCAAGCGACTTCCGAAGGCGGAAAAAGCCAAGGTCCGCGCGGCCGTAGCAGGTTGATTTATGACAGAGATCACCACCATGCATTACCTCGTGGTTGCGGCGGCGCTGTTCATTATCGGCACCATCGGCGTGCTGACGCGGCGCAACGTGGTCATCATCCTGATGTCGATTGAGTTGATCCTGAATGCCGTGAACCTGAACCTGGTGGCGTTCTCGCGGTTGTGGGGATTGCATGGGCAGGTGTTCGCCATCTTCGTGATCACCGATGCCGCCGCCGAAGCCGCCGTCGGCCTGGGCATCATCATCGCCTTCTTCCGTAACAAGGAGACGGTGAATGTGGACGAAGTGGACCTTTTGAAATGGTAGAGCGGCCTTCTTTGGGTTTTGCTAACTGCTAATTGCTAACGGCTAATTGCTATGTTCTTAGACCACATCTGGTTGATTCCGTTGTTTCCCGCCATTGGCGCGGTTTGCATGTTCTTCTTTGGACGCAAGCTGTCAAAGCAGGCGGTGAACGGCGTTTGCGTCGGCTTGGTTGTGCTGGCGTTCGCGTGGGCTTGTGTCGCCGTCAGGCAGTACACGAGCTATAGCGCCGCCGATCCCGGCAAGCCCTTCGAGAAGGTGCTGTACACGTGGATGGGCACCGGCAGCAGCTCGCTCAGCTACGTGACGCACGGTGGCCGCACCGCCGAGTTCCGCGCCGATGCCGGCTTCCTGCTCGATCCGCTGTCCTGCATCTGGCTGCTGTTCGTGACCGGCGTGGGCATGCTGATCCATATTTATTCCATCGGCTACATGGGGCATGAAGGCGGCTACTACCGCTTCTTCGGCTACATGAACCTGTTCATGTTCTCCATGCTGACACTCATCCTGGCCAATAACTATGCCGTGATGTTTGTGGGCTGGGAGGGCGTGGGCCTGTGCTCGTACCTGCTGATCGGCTTCTACTTCCAGCGCCACTCCGCATCGACGGCTGCCAACAAGGCATTCATCGTCAATCGCATCGGTGACGCGGGATTCATCCTGGGCATGTTCACCATCGCCTGGTACTTCGGCTCGATGCAGTACACCAAGGTCAACCTGCTGGCGCGCAGCGGACAATTTCACATCGGCGATCCGGTGATTACCGCCGCCTGCCTGCTGCTGTTCGTCGGTGCCTGCGGCAAGTCGGCGCAGTTCCCGCTGTATGTCTGGCTGCCGGACGCGATGGAAGGCCCGACGCCGGTCTCGGCGCTGATCCACGCCGCGACCATGGTGACTGCGGGCGTGTACATGGTGGCGCGCTCCAATGCGCTGTTCGTGCTGGCGCCGAATGCGATGAAGACGGTCGCCATCGTCGGCGCGCTGACCGCGATTTTCGCCGCGACCATCGCCCTGGTGCAGAACGACATCAAGCGCGTGCTGGCGTACTCCACGGTGTCGCAGTTGGGATATATGTTCCTGGCGCTCGGTGTGGGCGCGTTCGCGGCGGGCGTATTCCACGTCTTCACCCATGCGTTCTTCAAGGCGCTGCTCTTCCTCGGGGCGGGCTCGGTGATTCACGCCATGAGTGGCGAGCAGGAAATGCAACACATGGGCGCGCTGCACGGCAAGATCAAGACCACCTTCGGCACCATGCTGATTGCGACGCTGGCCATCGCCGGCATTCCCGGATTCGCGGGCTTCTTCTCCAAGGACGCCATCCTGTGGGAGACATGGTCGCGCGAGGCGGGCGCGTACCGGTATCTGTGGTACATCGCGTTTCTGACTGCGTTGATGACCTCGTTCTACATGTTCCGGCTGATCTACCTGACGTTCTTCGGCAAGCCGCGCATGAATCACGAAGTGGAGCACCACATCCACGAATCGCCCAAGACGATGACGGTGCCGCTGGTGATCCTGGCGATATGCTCGATCGGCGCGGGCTATCTGGGCATGCCGCACAGCCTGGGCGGCTCGAATCGCTTCGAGAAGTTCCTTGAACCGGTGTTCGCGAATGAGGCGACGGTACTGGAAGAAGGCGGCAAGGCCGCGCAGGTTGCGGCCGGCGAGCAGCAGGTCGAGCACACCGATCCCATGGAATACACCCTGATGTTCGCCTCGGTGGGCGCGGCGGTGGTGGGATGGTTCCTGGCGCAGCGCGCCTACAAGAAAGCCGACAAAGGCTTCAAAGAGCCGATTCAAGAAATCTCTCCGCGCCTCTACAAGACGCTCTTCCGCAAGTGGTATGTGGACGAAATCTACGACTGGGTGTTCACCGGCCGCAAGAAGGTGGGACCAGTGCGCCTGGGTGCGATGGGCCTCGGCGAGGCGGCGTGGAAGTTCGACGCGGACGTGATTGATGGCGCGGTCAACGGCGCAGGCTGGTCCACACGCATGAGCGGCACGCTGTCGGTGCTTTGGGACAAATGGATTATTGACGGCCTCTTCGTAAATGGAGTGGCCATGGTGACGCGGCTGGCTTCGTATCCGGTGCGCCTGGTGCAGTGGGGCCTGGTGCAGTGGTACGCGCTGGTGATGGTAGCCGGGCTGGTGGGTTTTGTTTTTTATTACGTGGTCAGGTGGTGAAGAACAGTTGTCAGTTGCCGGTTGTCAGTTGTCAGTTTTTTCCTACGCGGCGACGCCTGATTTTGAGATTGCTTTCTCTGCCAAACGACGCATTTTTGGTTTGGCTAATTGCTAACTGCTAATTGCTAATTGCTGGAATTCAAATGTACAACCATATACTTTCGATAATTTTATTCACGCCGCTGGTGGGCGCGGTTCTCCTGATGCTGTTGCCCAAGGAGAACAAGGACGCCATCCGCTGGATTGGCAACATCTTCGGCTTCCTGGGATTTGCGGTGTCGTTGCCGCTGATTCCGTGGTTCTGGGCGCTGAAGGACCGCGCCGGCTTCCAGTTCGTCGAGGGCGCGCCCAACAACTGGATCCCGTCCATCGGCTCCGGCTACGTGATCGGCATCGACGGCATTTCGTTCCTGCTCATCATGCTGACGACGCTGCTGGGGGCCATCTCCATCCTGTCGTCGTGGAACGCCATCCAGGACCGGGTCAAGGAATACTACGTTTGGTTCCTGGTATTGCAGACGGGCATGCTCGGCGTCTTCATGGCCAACGACATGTTCCTGTTCTTCGTTTTCTGGGAAGCCATGCTGGTGCCGATGTACCTGCTGATCGGCATCTGGGGCGGCCCGCGCAAGCTTTACGCGGCGATCAAGTTCTTCCTGTACACCTTGTTCGGCTCGGTGCTGATGCTGCTGGGCATCCTGTTCCTGTACTTCCATCACCACACCCTGACCGGCGTGTACACCTTCTACCTGCCCGATCTCTACGCCACGGCGCCGAAGATCGGCGGGCACGCGGCCATCTGGCTGTTCTTCGCGTTCTTTGTCGGCTTCGCCATCAAGGTGCCGATGTTCCCGTTCCACACCTGGCTGCCCGACGCTCACGTGGAAGCGCCAACCGCCGGCTCCGTCATCCTGGCGGGCGTTCTGCTGAAGATGGGAACGTACGGCCTGATCCGTTTCTCGCTGCCATTCTTCCCCGCGGTCGCGATGACGCCATGGGTGCGCCAGTTCGTGATCGTGCTTTCGCTGATCGCCATCATCTACGGCGCGCTGGTCTCGCTGATGCAGAAGGACATGAAGAAGCTGGTGGCGTACTCCTCGGTCAGCCACCTTGGCTTCTGCACCTTGGGCATCTTCGCTCTCAGCCCGCTGGGGCTGAGCGGATCGGTGCTGCAGCAGATCAACCACGGCATCTCCACCGGCGCACTGTTCTTGATCGTCGGCATACTGTACGAACGGCGGCATACGCGCGAGATCTCGGAGTACGGCGGCATCTCCAACGTGATGCCGGTTTACGCCACCATCACGCTCATCATGTTTATGTCTTCGATGGGACTGCCGCTGCTCAACGGTTTCGTCGGCGAGTTCACCATCCTGCAAGGCACGTTCATGGAGAACAAGGTCTGGGCCGCATGGGCGGTGCCGGGTGTGATCCTGGCCGCGGCGTATTTGCTGTGGCTCTACCAGCGGGTGTTCTTCGGGCCGGTAAACAATCCCAAGAACGAGAAGCTGCTGGATCTTTCGGGAAGGGAACTGGCCACGTTCATTCCGCTGGTAATCGTCGCGTTCTGGATTGGTTTGTATCCCAAGCCGTTCTTCCAGATTCTCTCGACTCCGGTAAACAACCTGGTAGCGACAGTGCGTCCCGATTATCCCGGGCTGACTAAGCCGGTGGTTGCGGCACAGCCGGTGAATGCGAATCCCGATGCGGCGACCCCGCTGCCGGAACCGCCCAGAGCGCCGGCAACGCAGACGTCTCCGGCAAGCGGCACGCTATCGGAAACGGGCGTGACGCAGGTGCAGTCCCCGGTTCGGGTAGTGCGGCGCTTCAGCGCCGCGTCAGGGACTGATTCTTCTGTAGGGAGCCGGGCTTTCAGCCCGGCGGCACCAGTGAACACAGCGAGCGCCAATGTATCGGCAGCCGCCAAGTGAGGATGAAATAGTGACCACCTCGCTGACAACGTTTTCGTTTTCTTACTCAAGCAGCGACTACCTGCTCGCCTTGCCGATGCTGCTGCTGGCGGTGTTTGCGCTCGGCATCCTGATGATCGACCTGATGCTGCCACAGCAGTGGAAGCGGGTAAACGCCATCATCGCTCTGATCGGCGTTGCGTTTTCGGCGGCCGCGGTGGGCAGACTGCATTTCGCCTATCACGTCGCGGAGAGGCAAGGCATCGCAGTTGCCAACTTCACCGGGTTCATGGGGTCGCTGGTGGTCGACCGCTTCGCCATCTACTTTTTCTATCTGTTCCTGATGGGCGCGGGCATTGCCATCCTGATGTCGATGCGTTATCTCGAGATCGAGCGCGAGAACCACGGCGAGTTCTACGCGCTGTTGCTGCTTTCGGTGGTCGGCATGATGGGCATGGCCGCCGGCTACGACATCGTGCTCATCTTTATCAGCCTGGAGCTGATGGCCATTTCGACCTATGTGCTGGTGGGCTTCCTGCGGCGCGACAAGCGGTCGAATGAAGCCGCGCTGAAGTATTTGCTGCTCGGCGCATTCTCGTCGGGAATCTTCGCCTATGGCCTGTCGCTGTTCTACGGCTTGACCGGCAGCACCAACCTGGGTCAGATTGCGCAGAAGTTACAGGAAGTGATCGCCACTCGGCCGAACGATCCTGTGGTCATCTTTGCGCTGCTAACCACCACGACCGGACTGCTGTTCAAGATTGCAGCCGTACCCTTCCACCAGTGGGCCCCCGATGCATACGAGGGCGCGCCCACCAGCATCACCGGCTTCATGTCGGTGGCGGTGAAATCCGCCGCGTGGGCGATGCTGCTGCGCATCTTCCTGTTCGGACTTTATCCACTGCGCCCCATGTACGTCCCGCTGCTGATTTTCGTTGCGATCGCGACCATGACCGGCGGCAACCTGGCAGCGATCACGCAGGACAACCTGAAGCGGCTGCTGGCGTACTCCTCCATCGCCCACGTCGGCTACATGCTGCTGGGCCTGATCGCCAGCGACGGGCAGACCAATTCCACCGGCATCATGGCCATCATGATTTACCTGCTGGTGTACACCTTCATGAACCTGGGCGCGTTCGCCGTGATTACGTCGCTACGGCGGCGCAACATCATCGGCGACACGGTTGACGACATCGCCGGGTTGTACTTCAAGGCGCCGACCGAAGCCATGCTGATGCTGGTTTTCCTGCTCTCGCTGGCGGGCATTCCGCCGCTGGCGGGCTTCTGGGGCAAGTACTTCATCTTCCTGGCGCTCATCCAGACGGGCCATTACGCGCTGGCGTCCATCGGCGTGCTGTATTCCGTGGTAGGCCTCTACTACTACATGCGCATCGCCAACTCGATGCTCATGCGCCAGCCGATCGATGCAGCACCGGTGCATACCCGCCCGGCCATGCGGTTGGCGCTGACCATCACCGCGGCCGGCACAGTCCTAATTGGGCTGTTCCCGAACTTCTTCATCAACGTGACCAACTGGTCGCTGGGACTGGTGCAGGGCACGCAACACATGGCGGGAATGTTGCGGTGAGTTGAAGGGGTGTTTAAATTGCACGGGTAGAGCGGCGCTTCACTTCGATTATTCATGAACGCAGGTAGCTCTGGGGTGTCATCCTGAGTTTTTATGGGCTGTCATCCTGAGCGGAGGTTCGCGTGGGGTTTCGCGAACCGGAGTCGAAGGACCCCTATAGCTGCCTAAACCTCTCCTTCAAACCTAGCTCTCACTGGCTTGTCATACCACCCGTGGCTCAAGTCCCTCCACTGGGGATTGCTCTTTTCGATCAGCGCAAGCTTTCTCTCCCGCTTCCAACCCTTTAACTGTTTTTCGCGAACAATCGCTGTCGAAGCCTCGCCATAGGTCTCGTAATAGAGCAAGCGGTCAACCACATACTTGGCAGTGAACCCGCGAAACGTGGGCTCTTTGTGCTGACGTACTCGAAAGGGCAGGTTGCTGGTCATGCCGATGTACAGGGTTCCGCTAAGGCTGCCAAGGATGTACACCGAATAGCGATGTTCGCGCGGGATACGCACAGCTCATGGTTTCTGACGGCTAGAGGGGTCCTTCGCTGCGCTCAGGATGACACTCAAGACACTGCGTGCGCTCATGAATAATCCAGGTTCAGCGCCGCGCTCCTTTATTACTCTTGTCATCCAGAGCCAGCTTCAGCCGCTCCGAACTGCGCTACCTAGGAAGCGGCCATGGTCGGGTAGTGGCTCACTTGAGCCACTACCCATACTCGCTTTTACTTGCCAGGTAGGTGCGGGATCATCCCCGGGAAGACGTATGCCTGGAGCATGACGATCAAGCCGATGATGCCGGCCAGTGCTATGGAGTGCCAAAAGACCTTGCGGAAGATCGGTCCCAAGGCGTGGGAACGCTCGTAAGGATCATCGTAACAGGCAGCACAGGCGACCATGATGGACTGGGCGTCAATCATCTTACCCATGACGCCGCCCGTCGAGTTGGTGGCCACGATGAGGACCTCATTCAAGTGAAGCTGCTGCGCCGTGATCCGTTGCAGGCTTCCGAACAGCGCATTGGAGGCGGTATCGGAGCCGGTCAGGAAGACACCCAGCCACCCCAGGTAAGCGGCGAAGAAAGGATAGAAAGGACCGGCGCTGGTGAAGGCCAGTCCGAGGACCGCATCGGTGCCGGAGTAGCGGGTCAAAAAGCCCAGGCCCAGCACCTGGCCGATAACCAGGACGGGGATCTTCATGCGGCGCAGGGTGCGTGTGGTCGCTTCCATCCATTGGGCGGCGCTCAATTTCAGGGTCAAGCCGGTGAGCAGGGCGGCAACAAAGACGCCGGTGCCGGCAGCGGACAACCAGTTGATGTTAAACACCGCACCTTCTGGTTTGGCGTTAGGCAGCGCCACAGGAGGCATGCGCTGCACCAGGTTATGCAATGCGGGCATCTGCCAGGCGGGCAGTGAGAGGGTACCGCCTAACTTTGAGCCAAGCAGCATTGCGTTGATCTTCACGCTGGCAAAAAGAGTATTGAGGTGGGCCTTCCAGGTCGGCATGCCCCAGATCGCACAGCAGAGGATCAAGATGGTCCACGGCATCCAGGCATATACCGTCTGACCGATGGTGTATGGGTATTTCCACTCCTTAACCGGCTGTGTGACCTCTCCTGCAGCCGGGTCGCCAGCTGTTGCGGCCAGCGCCTTGCGCTCGGACCTCAGCAAAAAACGCGTCTTGGGATGCCAGACAAAGCGCAGGAAAAGCGCGGTACAGATCACCGAAAACACGCCCGACACCACGTCGGTCATCAGGTGGAAAGCGGCCGTCTGGGAGGCAAAAAACTGCATGATGGCGAATGACGCTCCGGAGCAGAGAGTCGCCGGCCACACTTCCCAGGCGTCCTTGAATTTGCCTCCCTGCATGAGCACAAAGGTTGTCACCAGCCAGAAAGGAATCAGAATGGAGACGAAGGGGAGCTGCCGGCCGGCCATGGCGGAAAGGGTGAGCTGATCGAGACCGCTCACCTGGGCCAACGTCACGATTGGAGTGCCAATTGCCCCCCATGCCACCGGGGCGGTATTGGCAAGCAGGTTGAGCACGGCGGCGTCAAACGGCGAAAAGCCGAGGCCTACCATGACGGCACCCGCGATGGCCACCGGTGTCCCGAAGCCGGAGGTACCCTCGATGATCGCCCCGAAGGAAAAGGCAATCAACAGCACCTGCAGGCGCCGGTCAAAAGAGATGTGGATGATCGATTCCTTGACAATCTCGAACTTGCCGGTGATGACCGTCATCGTGTACAGGAACATGGCTCCAAGGACGATCCAGATGATGCCCAGAAAACCTGAGAGCGATCCAAAGGCAAAGGCCGAGACTGCGGATACGAAGGGCATCCGGAAAGCCACGCAAGAGACCAGAAAAGCGGCCACCACACCGAACAAGGCGGCATAGGGGGCGCTGATGCCGAGATGGCGAACCCCTTGCTTGTCCCGGTGCGGATGGATGGCGATGAAATACAGCAGTGTCAGGATCGGGATTGCCGCCACGATCGTCGACAGAGCGACATTGCCCAGAGGATTGTAATTTTGATGATATATCTGCGGTGCACCACCATCGGCGGCGAAAAGCGGAGATGCAAGAGCGACAAAACCCAGTGAGGTCAAGAACCTTCTCATTGACTGCTCCCTTTCCCCAGCACCTCCACTAAAAGGTCATCGCGGTTGTCGTGCTGGACTCGCAACTTGAGGCTGCGCGGGATTTTCAGACGCGCCAGCCAGTTTACACAGCGCGATGGGCAAGTCAATAAAGTTCTACACTTTGGCCTTAGTTCTCACAGTGCATGGTGACGCATGGTACAAGCTGGCGCCGGGAAGGTGGGTGGGGAACATCAAGCAGGCGACCGTCTGTCAGGTCCGGGGTCAAGTTTTCCCGGGCCGGTATGCGCGAACTCTGAACTGTTTTAGTCGGGGCAATTCTCTGCGGCGGACTGTGGAGGCGGCTCTGCCGGCGCGCCTTGCTCTGCTTCGCCCGGCAGTTCCTGCTGAGGCGCTTGCACCGGCTGCTCAGCCGACGACGGGGCCTCGACTGACGCGATCGGCGCCGGCTGCGCGATCAACTCCGTCGGCGGGTACGTGAGCGCACACCGCAATCCATCGATCAGCTTCTCAAGGTTCTTCTTGCTCAGCGGTTCCAGCACGCTACTTGCCATGAAAGCCAGTTTTCCCGACACGCTGGCCTCGCCTTGCCACGCGATCCTGGTGCCCTCGGCAAGCGGCGACAGATCGAAGCCGGTGCTGATGGCGATCTGGCTGCCCACGGCGATGCCTCGGCCCTGGTATTGCGCCCGGCTTGGCCGCACGGCTTGGCTCAGCTCCATCTTGATTTCTGCCGCTCCGCGAATGTTGCCCACCTCCACGCGTAGCTTCACCGTGAAGTGGGTCGCATCCTCGACCGACATGCTTTCGAAATCGGGCAGCAGCGGGCCGAACTTATTGGCATCGCAGAGGAAGTCGTAAACTTCGTCCGGCGTGCGCGGCGAGGTGAACTCGCCCGAAAATGTGACGGCCACGGCTAGCTCCTCGGCCCTGGTTTGTTTTACCACGGATTTTCACGGATCAACACGGATTCATTACAAGCAGAGAAAAGTCTTTAAGACTTTATCCGTGTAATCCGTGTCAATCCGTGTGGAGGCCGCCCCACACGCGCACGTGGCGGGCGTGATGGGATGGAGGTATATTGACCACTGGGTTAAGCTTCGCGTCTGACCCGCATCGCATGACAGACCTGGTCACACCCAACGAATTCAGAGCTGCCCTGGGCCGCTTTGCCAGCGGCGTCACGGTGATCACCGTGGAGACGGCCGAGGGGGAAGTGCACGGCATGACCGCCAACGCCTTCTGCTCGGTGTCGTTGCGGCCGCCCCTGGTGCTGGTCTGCATTGACCATTTGGCCGAGACCTACCTCCACATCCGCGAGCGCCGCCAGTTTGGGGTGAGCGTGCTCAAAGAGGAGCAGGAAGCGCTGTCAGAATTTTTCGCCGATCCCGAGCGCAACCACGATGCCGCCTATCGGCTCGGCGTGAAATACCGTCCCATGCAAAGCGGCACGCCGGTGCTGCAGAATGCGCTGGCCAATCTGGATTGTTCCGTGGTGCATGACTACGAAGGGGGCGACCACACCATCTTCGTCGGCGAGGTGAGGGAAGTCACGGTGGCCGAAGGCGCACCGCTGCTGTACTTTCGCGGGCGGTATGGAATCTGTGATGTCCCGCAGGAACCGTAGATGAGCGTGAATCATTTCGACTGTCATCCTGAGCGACGAGCGAAAACGGGGTCCCCAGCAAGCACCGGGTTTGTGCTTGCTGGGGTGTCGGAGCGAGGAGTCGAAGGACCCCTATGGCCTACAGATCGCGCGTCGAGCGAATTCCTTGCTGCTTGTTTGCGCGAGGTGCGCGATGGGCAGACGCTCGAGCCGGGCATCGCTTGCCAGCTCTTGCGCTGCGACGACGACCTTTTGCCTGACCTGCTTGCGGCTGCGCGCGCTCTCAAGCAGCAATATCGCCCTGGCGTCATCACCTACTCGCGCAAAGTTTTCATCCCGCTGACCAACCTGTGCCGCGATTATTGCGGATACTGCACCTACCGCCGCGATCCCGGCGAACCCGGTGCGCACACCATGACGCCCGACGAAGTTCTCTCCGTAGCGCAGCAGGGCGAAAAGCTGGGCTGCACCGAGGCGCTGTTCTCCCTCGGCGACCGCCCAGAGGCGCTGTTTCCCGAGATGCGCCAAACCCTGCGCAAGCTCGGCTATCGCAGCACGCTGCATTATCTGCAAGCCATGTGCGAGCTGGTGTTGCGCGAAACTCGCTTGCTGCCCCACGCCAATCCCGGCCTGCTGAGCGCAAACTGGATTGAACGCCTGCGCGAGAGCAATCCCAGCCTCGGGCTGATGCTGGAGAGCACCAGCATCAATCTTGCGGCGGCGCATCCCGCAGGTCGCACTCCCGACAAGCTTCCCGCCCTGCGACTGAAGACGATCGAGGATGCAGGCAAACTCGGCGTGCCCTTCACCACCGGAATCCTGATCGGTATCGGCGAGACCATGGAAGATCGCGTCGAGTCGCTGCTGGCCATCAAGCGCCTGCACCAGCGGTACGGTCACGTGCAGGAAGTCATCATCCAGAATTTTCGCGTGAAGCCGCGTATTCCGATGGCGGCGTGGCCTGAGCCCGGTACCGGCGACATGCTGCGCACGCTGGCGGTGGCGCGCCTGCTGCTGCGCGACATGAACATCCAGGCGCCGCCAAACCTCACCGAGCCGGGTTACGAGAAGCTGTTGGACGGCGGCATCAACGATTGGGGAGGCGTATCGCCGCTGACCCCCGATTACATCAACCCGGAAGCTCCCTGGCCGCACCTGCTCGATTTGGAGCGGCGCACCGAGGCCGCGGGACAGAAGCTGAAGCAGCGCCTGCCGGTATATCCGGAATTCATTGCGGGCGTTGCCGCACGCGGCGGAATGCTGGGGGAACGTCTTCAGGCTGCGGCCGATGCCGACGGCTATGCGAGGGCGGCATAAATGATCGTGGTTTTCACAGGTGGGACCGGCGGTACCAAGCTGGTGCAAGGCTTGCAGCACGTGGTCGCGCCCGGGGACCTCACCGTCATTGTCAATACCGGCGACGACATCCAGTGGTGGGGGCTGCACGTCTCCCCCGACATCGATTCCGTGCTCTACGGATTGTCGGACTTGCTCAGCAAGGACCGCGGCTGGGGCGTGGACAACGACAGCTTTCGCTGCCTGGAACGTATGAAACAACTCGGGCAGCCGTCGTGGTTCAGCCTCGGCGATCTTGACCTGGCGACGCACCTGACTCGCACCGCGATATTGCGGGCAGGGAAGTCGCTCAGCCGCGCCACCGCCGAACTCGCGAGCCGGATGGGAATTCGCGCACGCGTGCTGCCCATGTCGGATGAGCGCGTCTCGACCATGCTCGACACCGCCAAAGGCACGCTAACTTTTCAGGAGTATTTCGTGCGCGAGCGGCATCAGATTGCAGTGCGCAGGGTGCGCTTCGAAGGGGCCCACCGCGCCCATCCCGCGCCCGGCGTGATCGAAAGCATCGAGGCAGCTGAGGCGATCATCTTGGCGCCGAGCAATCCCGTGACCAGCATCGGGCCAATTCTTGCAGTGCCCGGCATTCGCGATGCGTTACGGCGGGCGAAGGCCCCGGTTGCCGCCGTGAGTCCGATTGTGGGAGGAGAGGCGGTTACCGGCCCGGCGAGTGCCCTGATGAAGATGATGGGATGGGAAAGTGGGATCGCAGGAGTTGCCAAGGCCTATGAGGATTTTCTGGATGTGCTGGTAGCCGACCGTGTCGACGAAGCGACGGCTACCGCGGTGCATACCGAAGCCCTGCGCGTTGTTTGCACGAATACCATCATGGGTTCGGTGGAGGCGAAGCGCGAGTTGGCGCGGTTCACGCTGGACGCGTGCGCCGTACCGCGAAGCGCCGAGGCCTGACCATGCGTGGCATCCTGCTCATCCCGGTGAAGAGCCTGACCACGGCCAAGCAGCGTCTCGCCTCGGCGCTGGATCAATACCGGCGCTCGCAACTCGCGGAAGCCATGTTGCGCGACGTGATGACTGCGGCCGCTGGCGTGCTCGGAAGAATCGACGTAGCGCTGGTGACCAACGACGCCCGCGCGCAGGCGCTGGCAGCCGAGTTCGGTTTCCTGGTGATCGACGACCCGCGCAGCGAAAGTGAGACCGCCGCCATCGAAATGGCGACGGCGTGGTGCGAGCAGCGCGGTTACGACACCACTATCGTCGTGCCGGGCGACATCCCGCTCATCACCAGCGACGAGCTGCGGCGCGTGCTGGACGCCGCTCCCGCCGAGGGCGCGGTCTTCGTGCCTGCCTATGATCGTCGCGGCAGCAACTGCATTCTGCGGCGGCCGGCATCCATCATTCCGCTGCGCTTCGGCAACGACAGCTTTCTGCCGCACTGCGAAGCCATGCAAAAGACTGGCAGGGAACTGGTGATCCTGGAAATGCCCGGCATCGGACTCGACATCGACAACCCACACGAACTCAATCTGCTGTTACAACGCGACGGCAGCACCAACGCGCAACGCCTGCTGCGGTCGTGGAGCTTCGGCGCGGATGACAAAGCGCAATGGAAAGCCGCCGTCTGATGCCATCTCCGCCCGTAGTAAACAGCGGCGAACTGCGCGCGATTCCCGTGCCCGGTATTGGCGACGTTTCCCCCGGCGACTCCGTTGCGGGCCTCGTCGTGGACGCGCTCGCTCTTAGCGGTCTGCGTTTTCAAGACGGCGACATCCTCGTGATCAAACACAAGATCGTATCCAAGGCCGAGGGCCGCATGGTTGCGCTCGATTCGGTGAAGCCATCGGCTGCCGCCAGAAGTTTTGCCCGCAACCACGCCGCCGACGCTCGCGTGGTGGAGTTGGCCTTGCGCGAGGCCAGGCGCGTGGTGCGCAAAAAGCACGTCCTCATCACCGAAACCGTGCACGGGCTGGTGTGCGCCAACAGCGGCGTGGATGTCTCCAACGTGGACGGCGGCAAGACTGCGGTGCTCCTGCCCGCCGATGCAGACCGCTCCGCGGCGCAAATTCACAGAGAATTAAAGAAGCGCACCGGACTGCACATTCCGGTCATCATAGCTGACAGCTTCGGGCGGCCATGGCGCGAGGGTTTGTGCGAAGTCGCCATCGGCGTGGCCGGAATGAAGGTGATTCACGACTATCGCGGCCAGCGCGATCCCTACGGTTACAAGATGCATGCCACCGAAGAAGCCGTGGCCGATGAATTGGCGTCGGTCGCCGGCTTGGTGTGCGGCAAAAACTCGCGGGTTCCGGCTTGTATAATCCGGGGTTATCCGTATCGTCGCGGCAAGGGTAGCGCGCGACAGATGGTACGGGCGGCGGCGAAGGATTTGTTCCGGTGATGAGGTGTCATGCACGACATCAGTTGGGCCAAGCAGCAAACACTTCAGAACACGTCGTGGGATGATGTGCGACAGCGCGTCGGCCCCCCTTTGCGAACTGCGTTGGAGAAGGTATTGGCGTCGCTCGATGGCGGCGTACTCACCCGCAAGGAATGTCTCACGCTCGCCCACTGCAATGGCGACGACCTGTTCGGGCTGGTGGTTGGCGCCAACGAATTACGGCGGCAGTTGGTGGGCGATGTGGTCAGCTACGTGGTCACCCGCAACATCAATTTCACCAATGTTTGTTTTGTAGGCTGCAAGTTCTGCGCCTTCAGCGTAGGGCCGCGCGACGAGACTGCCTACTTTCTTTCGCTCGACGAGGTCGCGCAGAAGTCGCGCGAAGCCGAAGCTTGGGGCGCGACGGAAGTCTGCATCCAGGGCGGGTTGCCGCGCAACCTGCCGCCGTTCTACTACCGCGACATTTTGCGCGCGGTGAAGTCGGCTACGCCGAAGATGCACGCGCACGCCTTCTCTCCCATGGAGATGGTCTATGGTGTCGAACTCACCGGCATGCCGCTGCGCGAGTACCTCCTGATGCTGAAGCAGAATGGGCTCGACACCTTGCCGGGCACCGCGGCGGAAATCCTCGACGACAGCGTGCGGCACGTGCTCTCGGCCAATAAGCTCAGTACCGCGCAATGGTGCGAGGTGATCGAGACCGCGCACCAGTGTGGTATCCGCAGCACCTCGACCATGATGTACGGTCACGCCGAGACGCCTGAACACTGGGTCAACCAACTATTGCTGCTGCGCCAGATGCAGTCGCGCACTGGCGGGTTCACCGAATTTGTGCCGCTGGGATTCATTCACGACAACACGCTGTTGTTTGCGCAGGGCCTGGCCCGTGCGGGCGCGACGCTCGATGAGCACCTTAAGGTGCATGCGCTGGCGCGCGTCATGCTGGCGGGCTCCATCCAGCACATTCAAGTTTCGTGGGTGAAGCTCGGTCGCGAAGTTTCGCAACTGTCGCTGCTCGCCGGCGCCGACGATTACGGTGGCACGCTGTTCGAAGAAAACATCTCGCGGCTGGCGGGAGCCACGGCGGGACAGTACATCTCGATGGCGGAGTTCCAGGAGCGGATCCTGGAGCTGGGCCGCGTGCCGGCGCAGCGCAACACCCTGTACACCAAGTACAGCTATCCGGCGCAATCGGCCGCGGCGGAACCGGTGGCGGTGGGACGGTAGCGCATGATTGCAATCGTCGGTGGTACGGGGCCGGAAGGGTCGGGGCTGGCGCTGCGCTGGGTGCGCGCCGGCGAGTCGGTCATCATTGGCTCGCGCGATGCGGTACGCGCCAAGGCCGCCGCAGCCCAGATCGCGGAGAAAATCGGCCCTCTGGGCAGCGTGGAAGGCGCGGACAACGCCACCGCTGTGAAGATGTCCGACATTGTGGTACTCACGGTGCCCTTCGCCGGGCAAGCCGAATTACTGAAGCAACTCAAGCCGTCATTCCAGCCGGGCACAGTGCTGATTGATGCGACGGTTCCGCTTGCTGCTGCGGTTGGCGATCGTGCCACGCGCGTGCTGGGCGTGTGGCAAGGCTCCGCAGCCGAGCAGGCAGCCGAGATCGTCGGCAAGAGCATCGCGGTGGCCGGGGCCTTTCACAGCCTGTCGGCAACGGTGCTGCACGGCGATCAACCGGTGGATTGCGACGTCATCGTGTGCAGCGACGACGATCGCGCGCGCCAGGTTGCGTCCGAGTTGGCCACCAAGATTCCCGGCGTGCGCGCCATCGATGGCGGCAAGCTGGAGAACGCGCGCATCGTGGAAGCCATGACCGCTCTGCTGATCACGCTCAACATCCGCCACAAGGTGCATGGCGCGGGATGGAGAGTGACGGGGCTGGGGATCTAAAGGCAGTTGTCAGTGGCCAGTTTCTGGCGCGCTTCGTGCTTTAGGATGACAAAGGGAGAACCGCAGATCCCTCGACGGCCCTGCGCTTCGCTCGGGATGACAAATCCGAAAAGCGGAAAAGACACACCCAGCAAAAAAACTCTTGGGGGGAGCACCGGGGTTTAGTTGCTGACCGACTTTTTATTCCGACGGTTGTAGCTTTAGAGTTGCTTTTTTTAGTCGTAAAATGACGGATACCCATGACTGACGAACTGAACCAGAGGATCTACAAAGAAATCCGGCGCGATCTACTCCGTACGGCGATCAAACAGCCGCTATTGACGATGATCCAGGACGCGAAGGACAAGCCTGAAGACGTAGCCAAGCCAATCCCGGTCATGGTCGAGGCGAACGACGATTACTACGCCGGCAAAGAACAGGCCGTGAAGGACATGCAGGAGCTTGTCAAGACAATTGCCGGCGTGGAGCTTCCATCCATTGGGAGCGCGCAAAATCCCTACTACAAAACCAGCCTGACGCCGCAACAGATTCTCGACATCGTCGACCGGGACGATGCCGATGCGACCCAAAAGGTAAACGCGGAGAAAGAGCGCGCGGAGGCCGCCACGCCGGGCGCCGCAACCTTACCCAAGCAAGTGGGCCGCTATCTGGCAATCCGGCGCATCTGGTACAACCATCCGATCACTCCGCTGATCGACAAATCGGTCAGCACGGTCAAAGCGGACGCCGCCCAAAGGGCCTTTCTCGCCGAGGGAAGAGAGATAGTCTGGGCAGTGATCGATTCTGGCATCGATCGCAAACATGAGCACTTCCTTACCAAAGGGACCTTGGACGTCGCGTTACCCATTCAGCATTGCGACTTCACCCCGGGCGGCGACCAGAACAGCGCGCAGGTCGACAAGTTCGGCCACGGCTCCCACGTAGCTGGCATCATCGCGGGCGCTTACATCTCCTCCGCGACTACGCCGAAAGCGAAAGCTACGCGCACCAAACTTGGTTTAGGCGACCAAGTCGAGACGTTTGACGAGGAGCTTTCCCAGATCGCCGGCATGGCGCCATCCTGCAAACTGGTCAGCCTCAAAGTCCTCGACGACAACGGCAACGGAGATGTCAGCAACATCATTGCCGCCATCGACCGCATTCAAACCATCAACGATTTCGGCCGCAACCTCAAGATTCACGGCGTCAACTTAAGCGTCGGCTATGAATTCGATCCGCTCTGGTTCGCCTGTGGGCAGAGCCCGGTCTGCGTGGAGGTGGACCGGCTGGTGCGCTCGGGCGTGATTGTGGTTGCTGCTGCGGGAAACACGGGTTACGGCGTTCTGAGCGCGAATCAACGCGCCACGGGAGCCGGCTTAATGCTCACCATCAACGATCCCGGCAACGCCGAACTGGCCATCACGGTTGGTTCCACCCATCGCGACTCCCCGCACACCTACGGCGTCTCCTACTTTTCCTCGAAAGGGCCCACCGGCGACGGCCGCATGAAACCCGATCTGGTGGCGCCCGGCGAGCGCATTCTCTCCTGCTGTTCGAGCATGAAGAGCACCGCCAACGCGACCAATATTTACGTCGAGGACAGCGGCACCAGCATGGCTGCGCCGCATGTATGCGGCGTTATCGCGGCGTTCTTGTCCATCCGGCGGGAGTATATTGGAAATCCGGAGAAGGTGAAGGAACTGTTTCTCTCGACCGCCACGGATTTGGGAAGAAACGCCTATTTTCAGGGTCGCGGGCTGGTCGATCTGATGCGCGCGATCCAGTCCATCTAACCACCAGCAGCAGAAGGACGCCATGAGCATACCTATTTTCGAAGTGCAGCTAGACAAGGACGCGAACCTGGTCATTCCCTCGCAGGAGCAGGACATCATCAATGCTCTAACCGCTGCGGGCAACACCTTCACGGATGTAGTCGTCATATCCCACGGGTGGAACAACGACATGGACGAGGCCCGCACTCTTTATCACGACTTCTTCGGCTCGCTCGAACAGGTGTCTCCGGCTGCCGTGGGCAAAACCCTGGCCGTGGGTATTCTCTGGCCGTCAAAGAAGTTCGACGAGGCCGATCTGATTCCCGGAGGCGCGGCATCGGCCGACAACGACCCGGTGGCGGATAGCGTACTGCTCCAGCGTCTGGAGGGACTGAAGCAGGTTTTCGACGACCCTCAGGCCGACGCAAAGCTGGAGCAGATGAAGGCCCTGGTTGCCGGACTGAGCACGGACCCAAGCAAGCAGGATCAATTCGTCTCGCTGATGGGCGCGATTCTGGACCAGCACACCGATCCCGCGCAGCGGAGCGATGACGAGGGCAAGGCCACCCTCAGCGACCGGGCGCAGAAGGACGGCGGGGCAAAGGTATTGAAATCGTTTGGCCTCCCTATTACGCAGAAAGTAAAGCCCGGTGGTGGCGGCGCCGCCAGTGTGGGCGGATTCGCGGGCAACCCCGCTTTGCATCCCGGTGGGGCCGGAGGCGCGGCTGGCCTGGGCGATTTCTTTAGCGGCATCAAGGCCGGCGCCCTGCGGATGGTAAATTTCACGACCTACAACGTGATGAAGGACCGGGCGGGCAAGATGGGCCACGACGCGGTAAATCCGCTGCTGCAAAGAATACAGAAGGCCGTGCCCCAGACGCTGAAGTTCCATCTGGTGGGCCATAGCTTCGGAGGCAGGCTGGTCACGGCGACGGTGGATGGTCCGAACGCCCTGCGCGTGCAGACGCTGCTTCTGCTGCAGGCGGCTTATTCGCATAACGGACTCGCTCAGACCTTTGACCCAAACCAGCCCAGCAAGAGCGGCTTTTTCCATGCGGTCTTCGACAACCACAAAGTTACCGGACCGATTCTGATCACACACTCGAAAAATGATAGCGCTGTGGGCCTGGCCTATCCCCTTGCGTCACGCCTCAACCTTGACGATGCGGCGGGCATGGGAGACGCCAACGACCTGTTTGGTGGCATGGGTACGAACGGCGCCCAGCATGTGGATAAGGTAGAAATCACGCTGCTGGCGATTGGCGGCGGCAACTATGATTTCACCACCTCGGGTAAGCGGGTGTTCAATTTGAACGGAGACGCAATCATCCAGAGTCACGGAGATGTCGCCCGGCCCGAAACCGCGGCCGTGCTGGCGGCTGCGATGAAGCTGTAGGGCCGGAGGGAAATGCTTTTCGGGATGACAGAGCGAATAGCGAAGAGCGGCCTCCCTACGCTTCCCGCAGCGCTCTGGTAATCGGCATTCTTGCGGCGCGGAAGGCTGGCAGCAATCCGCCGACAAACCCCATCAGCACGGCGAAACTGAGACCGATGATCAACAGCGCTGGAGTCACCTTGAAGGCGAACGCCAATTCGCTGAAGGCGTTGGTGCCGGTGGCGGCGGTGAAGCCATTCATCGGCAACGCTATCAGGCAGCCCAGCACGCCACCAACCATGGCAAGCAGCACCGATTCCATGACAAAGGAAAACAGGATGCTGAAGCGCGAGAAGCCCAGGGCGCGCAGCGTTCCGATCTCGCGGGTGCGCTGCGAAACGATGGCGTACATGGTGTTCATGGCGCCAAATACCGCGCCGATGCCCATCACAATGGCGACAAACGACGCCAGCATGATCAGCGCCGTGGCCGTACTTCCGGCCAGGTTCTCGTAGTACTTTCGCTCCGAGTCGGCCTGCATCTGGACCTGCGGGTTGCCGCGGATGTCCTTATCGAACGACGCCAGCACCGCCGGGTTGGTAAGCCGCACGGTCAGCGACTCGCATCCGCCATTGCGGCCGATGGCCGGCGCCATGGCGTCATAGTCGCCCCAGATCTCGCTCTCGAACGAGCTGTCCTCGGCGGCGAACAGTCCCACCACTTTCCAGTTCTTGCGCTGAATGTTAATGGTCGAGCCGATGTCGACCCCGCTCACCCGGTCGGCGATTTTCTTGCCGACAATCACCTCGAACAGGCCGGGGGTGAAAGTCCTGCCCTCGACAATCTTGATGTTGTTGCGCACGTTGAAAGCGATGGGCGTCACCCCGCGGAACGTAATGTTCATCGGGATGTTGGTCCCTTTCTTGGGACGGGTGGTGATCACGACAACTTCACAGGAAGCCAGGGGCTTACCGTCAGCGCCGCGCGCCACCCGTGGATCGACCGCGATCAGGTTGGCATTGCCAATGTCGATCCACGAAGTCAGCTCCGACATGGAGCCGCGCTGGGTCACAATGGCGTTGTTGTCGGAACCAGTGGAACTCAAAGCGATCTTGAAGCCGCGGGCCATGGACAGAATCGTCACGAGCGCGGCGACAACCAGAGCGATACCGAAGATCGCCAGCAGGGTGACTTTCCAGCGGGAGCGCAGGTTGCGAACGTTATAGGAAATTGGCAGCGCCATCACACTTGCCTCAACACTTCGGTTATGCGGGCGCGATAGGCCAGCAGCGCCGGAACCAGTCCGGCCAGCAGACCCAGCAGCAAGGCGGCACCCATTCCATAGGACACAATTTTGGGCGACAACCCCAATCCGGGGAACTGACGCACCACATCGCCGATGAACGGAACGTTGGGCAGTGCATGAATCGCCCCTCCGGCGAGCAGTAGGCCGACCGCGCCGCCCATGGCTCCCAGCAGCAGTGCTTCGATCAGGATGAGCGCCATCACCAGGCCGCTGGGGAATCCCAGCGTCTTGAGCACGCCAATTTCCTGCTGCCGTTCCCGCACCGCGATGGACATCGTATTAGCAGTCACCAACAAGATGGTGAAGGCCACGGCCAGCCCGATGCCGTTCAGCAACAGTGCCAGGTTCCCCGCCATGGCGATAAAGCTGGCGCGAAAGGCCTGTTCGGTCTCCGTCTTGGTTTGGACGTCGCTGTTCTCAAATTCGGCGTCAATGGCCTTGCTGATACGGCCCGCGTTCGCGGGATCGTCAATCAACTCCGTCACCGTACCAACGCCGGCTCTCTGTCCGGTAGCTTCGTAGAGGTACTTGTAGTTGAAGAACATCGAGCTGAGGTCGGGGGGAGGACTCTTGGCTGGGTCGGCGTCGAAGATGCCATCCACGATAAATTCGAAAGGCTTGCCCACGCGGTATGGCAGGATGAAACTTTCCAGCTGAAAATGGTCGCCAATCTTCCAGCCCCATTTTTCCGCGAGCTTGCGCCCGATGATGCATCCGCGCCCATCGTGAAACCATGCCTGCTTCTGATCTTCCTGCAACATTATCTCGGGATGAATTTGCAGGAAGGGTTCCGGCTCCACCGCCATGTTGGCGAAGAAGTACTTCATGTCACCGCGGTACACGCCGCCGAACCAGTTGTTGATGGTGGTGTTCTTCACTCCGGGAATGGCGGCGATCTTGTTCTTGTAGGAGTTGGGCAGATTGAAGACCAGGCTCACATAATGTCGAGTCACCAGCCGCGACGCGTTGCCCAAATGCAGGCCATAGTTCACCGCGTCCACCACCGTCTGCAAGGTGCAGATGAGGAAGATGCAGACCGCCATCGCCAGCACGGTGCTGAGTGTGCGGAGCCAGTTCTTGCGCAGATGCTTGAGAATGAGCGGCGCGAATTTCATATCTTCAACTCATAAGCTCCGTGTCGTATCAGGGCACGACTCGGAAGGCTGCGGAAAAAGTCTGGGAAGGCCCTGGGTGGGAGCCCCCTGCTTCAGCAGGGGGAGCTGGACTTCAGTCCAGCGAAAAATGATGCGACTTTGAGAGTGGGCTTTAGCCCTGGGCTTTCGATTCCCGGCGCTAAAGCGCATGATCAAAGCCGGGCCCTTGCCGGAGCGCTGAAGCGCTCCTCCCCCCGCATAAATGCGGGGGCTCCAACCAAGCAGCCTGCGGGTCGGCTCCAGCTGAGCCCTGATACAACAGGATGTAGCCGCGAATTTCATCAGGCGGTCAGCACTCCCTTGTCCAGATGGCGCTGAACATGCGCCCGCGCGGCGGCCCGCGGATCGTGGGTCACCATCACGATGGTCTTGCCGAAATCCTTGTTGAAAGTCTGCATCAAGTCCAGAATCTCCTCGGCGCTCTGGGCGTCGAGATCGCCGGTGGGCTCGTCGGCCACCAGCACCGTCGGATCCGTGACCACGGCGCGCGCAATGGCGACGCGCTGCTCCTGTCCGCCGGAGAGCTGGCGGGGGTAATGCTTGTAGCGATCCGAGAGCCCCACGATTTTCAGCGCGGTCATGGCGCGCTCGCGACGTTCGCGCTTCGACAGGGAAGTGAGCAGCAGCGGCAGCTCGACGTTCTCTACGGCATTGAGCACAGGAATCAAGTTATAGAACTGGAAGATGAAGCCAATGTTCCGGGTGCGCCATTTGGCGAGCGCGCCTTCCGACAGCGGACCAAGGTCGGTGCCCGCGACCACCACGCGCCCTGACGTGGCGCGGTCAATTCCTGCGATCAGGTTCAACAAGGTCGTCTTGCCCGAACCCGACGGCCCCATCAGCGCCAGGAATTCGCCCTGTGGCACCTCCAGATTCAGGCCGTCCAGCACCTTGATCTGCAAGCTGTCACGCTGATAAAACTTGCGGACATTTTGCACGCTGACGGCGGCAGCCTTCGTCGCCACTTCGATTGCACTCATGATCTCTCCCAATATCTTTTAAGCAAGTCTCATGTCATCGCTGTCCTGGCCGGCGCGTGAGGGGCGAGCCGGTGCGTTTGTCCCAAAACGGGAAACGTACAGCATAGCGTTTGCGTGACCTCTGGCTGGCCTCGGCCCCTTAGACGGCCTTTCGGGTTTGTCCAAAGGCCTTACGTCGATCCTGGGGCTTCCTAGGGCCTCTAGCGACGTTTCTATGAGCTCAGGCGCCAGATAGTGGTGCGTATTGATAGATTGATATAGCACCTACGTGGCGACTGCCCGGTTTCGCGGTTCCCCTCGTTCGGTTTTATGCCCTAGCTCTTCACTTTTACCGAATCCCGTCTTTCAGCTTTTCGGGCGGATTACTGACCAGGGTCTCCGACCCCACCAGCCCGCTGGTGACGATCACTCCGCCGCGCAGATCGGCCCCGGTGACCACGGGAAGCTGATGAACTTTTTTGTCCTCAACCTGGAACACTACCGACTTGCCGTCGCGCGTAACGATTGCGTCTTTCGGAATGGTCACGATGCGCTTAGGCTCAGCCGCCGTTTTCTCCGCTTGCTTCTGCGGCTGCAAAAAAGTGACGTTGCAACTCATCTCCGGCTTCAAGTACTTGTCTTTGTCGAGGATCGAAGTCTTCACCGTCACCGTCGCCTTGGTGCGGTCGGCGGTGGGGATGACCTGGCGCAGCACTCCCTTATAAGTATGGTTGGGAATGGCCTGCACCGTAATCTCGGCGGGCTGGCCCGACTGAAGCTGCGCGACGTTGGCCTCGTTCACGTCCACTTCCGCTTCCAGCGAATTCATGTCGGCGATGGCGACGATGGCGCCCGACGACGTCGAGATATTCACACCCGGAGGAATGGGCGCTACGCTCTCGCCCGCCTCCGTCATCTTTTTCACTACGATGCCGGCGAAAGGCGCGCGAATGGTGGTGAAGTCGTAGTTGGCCTGCTGCATCTGCAAGGCTGCCTTGTCCTGCTCGATGGTGGCTGCGGCCAGCGCGACTTTGGCTTTGGAGGCGTCGAGCGCATCCTGCGACACGACTTTCTCGCGGAACAGGCCCTCCTGCAAACGCTGCTGGCGCTGCGCTTCCGCCAGGTCGGCCTTGGCATAGTTGATATCGGCCTTGGCCTTGGCGATGCCGGCTGCATAATCCTCGTTTTCCAGCGTGGCCAGCACATCGCCAGTCTTCACCACGCTGCCTTCTTCCACCAGCAACCGGGAGATCCGGCCCTGGATCTTCGACGACACCACCGATTGCCGGCGCGCCACCAGATAGCCGGAGGCGGTGAGAATCGGCCGGGCGCGCACCAGGTACAGTCCGCCGGCGACCGCTGCGGCGACGAGAAGCAGCAGCAGCACAGGGATACGCCATCTTCCCCGGGGCGGTGCGTCGCGCTCTATCCGCAAAGACGCCAGATCGTCTCTCAGGTCCCGCATAAACGGTGGTCCAATTCTCGGATGGTGCTACTAGCATCGCATTGTTGCCGCAAGTTTGGAAGAGGGCGAAATGCAACCACAGAGACACTGAGGCACAGAGAAGAAAGAAATCCACCGCGGATTTCACGGATTCGCACGGATTTGATTTTGCAGGACGTGACAAAAAACAAAATCCGTGTTCATCCGTGTAAATCCGTGGTTAAGACCAACCGACACTACCTCTCGGCGACCTGACTGAGGTTGCCGGGGATGACGTTGCAAATCGCCTGGGCCCACCAAATTTACCCAGCCAAGACGAAACCGGCACACCCCTTACGGTATGATGTGACCATGTCATCCCGACTCAGGTTCACCTCTGCCATCCTGGCAATACTCGTGTTCGCCGGCTTAAGCGGCTGCAAGCCCAAGCCGAAAAATGTGCCCGAAGTAGTGCGGGTGGCGCGCAATCTCAACTCCCCTTACGGCAGCCAAATGGATCTCCGGATCGTGGAGTTTCAACTCACCAATCCGCACTTGTCATCGGGCAAATCGATTGTGCTGAAGACGATCGAGATACGCGACTATACCGACCTGCTGAGCCGCCTCGGCAAGGACGTGAATGCCGACGTCATCATTCTGGATGCTCCGGCGGATGCAGACGCGAATCCCAGCGTGAAAGCCGACATGGCGCATGCGGTGAACGTCTGCGCCGCCGTGAAAGCGTGTCCGGCCGAGGTTCCGGCGCTGGTGCCATCTTCCGTCGCGCCCGATCACAAGGAAGCGTCGCAAATGTTTCTGGACGCGCTGCAGAAATACCAGTAGTGGCGCGCCAGTTTTCAGGTCGAGCCTGCCGAAAGAGTACGCGGGTTCAGTTGCCCTCATTTCGCCCTTGAGGATTTCTTTCGGCCTTTGGCGGGCTTTCTGGATTTGGACCTCGAGACACTCTTGGGCACGGAACATTTTTCGGTGCTTGCGGCAGCCGTTTTCTTTGCTCCGTCACCTGCCATGGGGAGGTCCTTCATCTCGGCGGCGCGCCACAGATACCAGCTTGCGACGCTGCGATACGGACGCCAGCGCTCGCCGTAGGCCAGCAACTCTTTCGGCTTAGGCAGCTCGGCGAGCTTGTGCAATTTGGCGAAGCCCTTGCGGATCCCGTAGTCGTCAACCGCCAGCACGTCAGGACGGCCCAGCCGAAACAGCAGCAGCATCTCCACCGTCCAGCGGCCGACGCCGCGCACGGTGTCGAGGCGCTCGATCAGCTCCTCATCGCTCATGCGATTCGCCTGCTTCACCGTAGGCACAGTGCCGTCGAGTGTCTTGGCCGCCAGATCGCGGATGGCCAGCATCTTGGCGCGCGACAGGCCTGCCGAGCGCAGCAATTCTTCCGGCGCTGCCAGAATCTGCTGCGGGCTGGGAAAGCCAGCGACCAGCCCGCGGCGGGTGCGGAGGCGCTTGCTGTTCTCCGGGAACAATGCCTTGACGCGCTCGGTGATGGTGGCGGCGACTCGGCCGTTGAGCTGCTGATAGATGATGGACTCCAGCAGCGCCTCGAAGATGCTCTGCGTGGTTTCCTGTTGCAGGCGGCATTCTCCGGTGCGCACGATGATCCGCACCAGCCGGCGATCGGCCCGCGAGAGATGTTCCAGCGCGGCGGTGTGGTCGAGTTTCCTGGGCATGGTCAGTAGGCAGTAGCCAGTAGTCAGTAGTCAGTTGCCAGTAGCAAGCGACCCTTTATCGCGGTCATCCTGAAGCGTAGCACGAGTCCGCAGTGGCGAATTCGTGTCGAGGTTCGCCTTGGCCTGGAGGCCGCGCATTAACGCAGGACGAATTGCGCTCTGGCAGGCTTACTGGAATTGCGGATGGGGATGGAAATTTGGTAGAGGTTCATCCCATGGCCCTCTCCGAACATCTTTGCGCCGAAATACCTGCGGTACCACTGTCCGAGGCGGACGTAAGTGGGTGCAGATGATTGAGAACTCTTCAACGTCTGGAATTTCGGGCTCGGTCGCAATTGCCAAGGGGTGAACCTCTCCGCAGTCGCAAACAACAAACCAGTATTCGGTCTTTCTGGTTGTCATGTGACGCAATCTCCTTGTGGGCTGGGCGCTGACTCGACTGAATCAGTGGTTACCCGCGTATCTCCAGCTGGCTAACGCTCGTCATCCAACGGCCGTCGGCACACGCTAACGGTCCAAGCTGCGCGGCACTTGGTCATGGGTTACGCCCAGCGAGATACGATTCTGAGGTTCCGGAGATGATTATGGCGGTGCGCTGCATCACCCAATGGCGTGACGGTAAAATTTCATCAACACACAATGAGCCCACTACGGAATTTTTCTTGACAGCGCTGACTTATGCCCGCAAGATTACTGTGGAAATCGTGCTACGAAAAAATTCGTTAAGGACCCTCGTGGAACACGCTTGAGCTTTTCGGGCCTCGCAGTCCTTCTGATTTGATTCATGGGTCAGGTATCGCACACTTCGCAGGTTTGAACGGAGCCTTCTGTTTAAAACTGGCAGTGGGAAACTGCAACCCTGAGCAGCTTCTCACCTAGTCTGTCCAGTTCTCCGTACCAGCCTGCTTTACCTACCAAGCCTAACTGGAATGGAAAGGAATACTTCAATGAGCGAAGACGAGAACGGTGTATCTCACCTCTTCGAAGCGGGCGGCCCCTCGGCCGGGAAGACGGCGAAAAGCTTAGATCGGCGCAAGTTTTTGGGGCAAGCAGGAGCCGCCGCAACCATCGCCGCCGGCGCACTCGCCGGCCCGTCCACAGCTTTTGCCCAATCCAGCAGCTCCGACAGCTCTGAACGTGTGTCGCCACCGGCGGGCGTTACCGACAACCGCGTTCTGCGATCGTTCAAAGGCCGAGTGCTCGCTGCCACCCTGGAAGCCGGCATTCCCGTTCCTCCACACACCACGAATGGCGACGAGACGCGCTATCCCGACAAGTCCGGCACTTATTCTAAAGGCCTTCTTCAGGACGGCTATGGCAGGGTAAATCTGAATGCGTTCCAGACGCTCAAGACGGCCTTAAACAGCGGCAATCCTTCTGACTTTGAAAGAATCATTCTCGGCGGCACGCGTTTGTTGAATGGCCCACAAGGGGCGCTGGCATTCGGCTTGGAGGGCACCGACGCTGTCCAGTTCGGCAATGCTCCTTCTCCAAGGAATCAGGAGAGCGTAGTGATTGTCCCTCCTCCTCCCGCAGTTGCCAGCGCGGCTTACGGGACCGAGTTGGTGGAGCTTTACTGGGGCTCGCTGTTACGCGATGTTGCCTTCACCGACTACCCAGGAAATGCAATCGCTATTCAGGCGGCTGCGGAGCTTTCCGGCATGCCGTCCTACGCCGGCCCCAGAGATAACCACGGGCAGGTTACGCCCGATCTCCTCTTCCGGGGCGCGTTTCCGGGTGAAACGGTGGGGCCGTACATTTCGCAGCTATTCATTACACCCACGTCCTTCGGTCAGCAGGAAATGAGTCAGCAGATGACGACCTACCTGCCGAACCTCGACTACATGACCGACCTGACTACCTGGCAGGACGTCCAGAATGGTATTGATACCGGACTGCGAAACCAAACCGACCCGCAGGCGCGCTACCAGTACAACGGACGATGTCTTTCCGCGTATACCCATGTTGACATGCTGTACCAGGCGTACTTCACCGCCCTACTGGTCCTGAATACACTCCGCGTACCGTTGAACCCCGGTAACCCTTACCGCCACTCCAGGACGCAGAACGGCTTCAGCACCTTCGGCGTGCCGGATTTTGCGGCGTCGCTGGGCGAGGTGGCCGCTCGCGCCTTGGATGTGGTCTGGTACCACAAATGGATTATCCACCTCCGCCATCGTCCCGAATCCGGCGGCGGAATCGTGCACTTGATCAAGACTGGTCAAGGCGGCACCATCGATGCTCATGTGAACAATAATGTTTTAAACTCCCAAGCCGTTCAGAGCAGCTTTAATAATTATGGTACCTATCTACTTTCGCAGGCATTTCCCGAGGGTTCGCCGACGCACCCCGCCTATCCTACGGGCCACGGTACGGTCGCGGGCGCTTGCATCACCCTGCTGAAGTTCTTCTTCGACGGCAATTTTGTGATTCCCAATCCTCTGGTGCCCACCAGCGATGGTCTCTCGCTCGTGCCCTACACCGGTAACGACGCGGGCCAGATCACCGTCAATGGCGAGTTGAACAAGCTGGCGCACAACGTAAGCTTTGGTCACGGGATCCACGCCGGAATACACTGGCGCAGCGATAGCGATTCCTCCATGGTCCTTGGCGAAGCGTTGGCGATTAGCATTCTCCAGGACAAGGCCCGGTGCTACAACGAGAAGTTCACCATCAGCTTCACCAAGCTGGACGGGACCCAGGCAACGATCTCCAACCGATAACTCTTGTCTCTTGTCCACGGGACGGCTCAATCCACCGGCCGCCCCAGTGCGAAATTAAAATCAAACCAGTTGTCAGTAGTCAGTTGTCAGTAAGGACAACCGCAGATCCTTCGACTCGCTCCGCTTGCTCAGGATGACAAGAACAGTTGGCAGTTCGACGCTTGCTGGCCTGTCATGCGTGGACACGTTCGAGGCGCTTGAGGGTTGGCAACGCCTTGATGGACTTGCCGGACTTCCGCTGGGCGAGGCGGATCTCATAAAGGCTCTGCAAGTTCAGCCAGAATTCCGCAGTCGTGCCAAAGAAATGGGCCAGGCGCAGGGCCGTGTCGCCGGTGATGGCGCGCCGCCCATTCAGGATTTCGGTAACGCGATTGGTCGGAACATTCAGCTGCCGCGCCAGTTCGCCACAGCATTCTCCTAATGGTGCGACAAAAGGCAGTTGTCAGTCGTCAGTTGTCAGTAAGAATAACCGCAGATCCTTCGACTCCCCCTCACGGCGTTCGGGGTCGCTCAGGATGACAAACCTAAAGAGTACGGGCGGGACTCACCGCACCGACGCTTTTCCTGCCGATACCGGCACTTGCTCGACGATTTCGATGCCGAAGCCCTCGAGGCCGGCCACCTTGCGGGGATGGTTGGTGAGCAGACGAATGCGTTTGAGGTTCAAGTCCGACAGGATTTGCGCGCCGATGCCGATCTCGCGCTGGGTGC
>ODAK010000622.1_pt1 | contig 40495 bp, 28 predicted proteins | sample 1539591 | NCBI WGS metagenome assembly ODAK01 (sample SAMEA3539303, study PRJEB22396) | soil metagenome | biome: tundra; feature: field; material: soil | place: USA | collected 2010-05 | depth 0.15 m | reverse complement strand
GAAACATATCGTCTTTTTTTTATCAATTTTTACCTTTCATATGGTTTCAGGGCAAAACAAAGATTATCCTATTAAGCCTATACCATTCAATGAAGTAAAGCTCACGGATAATTTCTGGCTCCCCCGCCTGCGGATCAATGAAACTGTTACCATTCCTGCTTCATTTGAAAGATGCGAAAAGACAGGCAGAGTAAAAAATTTTGTAATGGCCGCCGCGAGGTCTGGTAAATTTTGTACGCTTTATCCCTTTGATGATACCGATATTTATAAAACAATTGAAGGAGCCTCCTATTCATTAAGTTTATTTCCTGATCCAAAGCTGGAGAAATATGTGGATTCTTTAATTGCCATCATTGGCGCCGCACAGGAACCCGACGGATATCTATATACGGCAAGGACAATCAATCCCAATGACGTGGGCAATTGGGTTGGAAAAGTGCGTTGGGAAAAGGAACGGGAACTGAGCCATGAATTATATGATGCGGGGCACATGTACGAGGCTGCTGTTGCATACTATCTGGCTACCGGCAAGAAATCATTCCTGAATATTGCTTTAAAAAATGCTGATCTTGTTTGCTCTGTTTTCGGTCCCGATAAAAAGCACGTGGCTCCCGGACATGAAGTGGTAGAAATGGGATTGGTAAAACTCTATCGCGTAACCGGTAATGAAAAATACCTAAAGACGGCCAGATTTTTTGTAGAGGAAAGAGGTCATTACAAAGGATATGATTCAACCAGTAAAGATGAGTGGAAGAATGGTATGTACTGGCAGGATGATAAACCGGTTGTTGATCAGACAGAAGCTGAAGGCCATGCAGTGCGTGCAGGGTATTTATATTCGGCTATGGCCGATGTGGCGGCGCTTACCGGTGATGATAGCCTTCTACATGCCATCGATACGATCTGGGAGAACATGGTTTCAAAAAAATTATACGTTCAGGGAGGCGCCGGCGCTGTTGGAGATGGGGAACGATATGGAGACAATTATGAACTACCCAATACAACTGCCTATAATGAAACCTGTGCGGCTATCGCCAATGTTTTCTGGAATGAAAGAATGTTCCTGTTGCATGGTGATTCTAAGTATATTGATGTATTGGAGAAGATTCTGTATAACGGTCTTATCTCCGGCGTTGGTTTGGATGGCAAATCATTTTTTTATACTAATGCCATGCAGATAACCAACAGTTTTTCGCATCCTGATATGGAACCGGAGAGGTCAGGATGGTTTCCGTGTTCCTGCTGTCCCACCAATGTGGTTAGGCTGTTACCTTCCGTTCCCGGTTATATTTATGCACAAAGAAATGATCAGCTTTATGTGAATCTTTTTATCAGCAGCAAGATATCATTGAAGATTCAGGACAGGCAGGTTGAGATTGATCAACAGAATAATTACCCCTGGGATGGTGATTTAGCGTTTGCGGTTAGCCCAAAATTACCTGTTACTTTTTCAATGATGATAAGAATTCCCGGCTGGGCTCAAAATGAAGCGATTCCTTCAGATCTATATTCCTTTATGAATAAAGACGATAAAAAAACAGTTATCACCATTAATGGAAAAAAAGTTAAATATGATATCAAAAATGGATATGCCGTATTAAACCGAACCTGGAAAAAAAATGATATCGTAATGGTAAATCTTCCGATGGAAGCACGCAGAGTCATCGCCAATAAATATGTGAAAAATGACCTTGGTAAAGTTGCCCTGCAGCGGGGGCCAATCATTTATTGTGCGGAATGGGTAGACAATAACGGCAGAGCTTCCAACCTCCTGGTTCCAGGGGATACCAAATTCAGTGCAGAATACAAGCCTGATCTTTTGAATGGGATAGAAATTTTAAAAGCCACTGTTCCGGCAGTAATCATTGGAGCTGATGGAAAGAGTGTGCAGACAACTAATCAGCAATTTACTGCGATACCTTATTATGCCTGGGCTAACAGGGGTAAAGGTGAAATGATGATATGGTTTCCGGAACGGATAAAAGATGTTCAATTAGTTTCCAATGAATAAAGATTATTCTTTTTCATAAGGAACAGGTTACAGTAAAGAAGAAAAATCAGTTACCGTTAATGCTTTTAATATAAAAAGTGCTGATCAGAATTCATATATTTTTTATACTTCCTTTTCATATTATTCCAATTCCCATTTCCAAGTTTTGGCTGCATAATAATTCTGCACAGGAGCACAGGATTCCTTTAAAAAAAAATTATTACCTCAGCGAATCAGGTAATGATAATAATGACGGCTCAAAAGACTATCCACTGAAATCAATTTCTAAATTAAATGCAATGCATTTGGCTCCCGGTAATGCAATATATTTTCATGGAGGAGATACTTTTGAAGGAAGCATTTTACTTGATTCCTCGAAATCCGGAACTGCTGCTTTGTCAATTCTGATAGGCTCCTACGGAAAAGGTAAGGCTGTCATCTCTTCAGGAAATTTATCGGCTATTATAATTTACAAAAACAGTAACATTCATATTTCAAATCTAAAATGTGTAGGTTCGGGGCGAAAAAATGGAAATACGAAGGAAGGTGTTATGGTGATGGAAAGTAAAAATGTTACCATTGACAGCATAGATATTTCCGGTTTTCAAAAAGCCGGATTATTGATTTACTCATCCAAATGGATTACTACCCGTCATGTATATGCGCATGACAATGGCGCTGCCGGAATTACGGTGGAAGGAAATGAGAGCAAAAAAGATAGCAGGGAAATTTATATAGGTTATTGCCGGGCTGAAAATAATCCCGGCGATCCCACCATTCTTACTAACCATAGTGGCAATGGCATCGTTGTCGGGCATTGCACAAAAGTTACCATCGAGTATTGCGAAGCAACCAACAATGGATGGGATATGCCTCGGATCGGCAACGGACCTGTAGGAATCTGGGGTTATGAGGCGGATAGCCTGTTGATTGAGCACTGCCTGTCATACAGAAACAAAACTTCACCGGGAGCGGCCGATGGGGGCGGTTTTGACCTCGATGGCGGCGTTACCAATTCTATTGTGCAGTATTGCCTTTCTTATGAAAACCAGGGTGCAGGATATTGTATTTTCCAATACTGGGGAGCCAGCCCGTGGTATAATAATGTGTTCAGGTATAATATAAGTGTGGATGATGGATTGGTTTCCGACGGTTTTGCTGGAGTTTATGTCTGGAATAGTTCGGGTGATGAAAACCAATTTCATGATTGTCTATTTTATAATAACACCATCTATAACTCCCAACGCACGGCTTTACATTTTTCAGAAAAAAGCAAGAGGAAGCAATTTGCGTTCTATAATAATATTTTTGTCGGTAAAGACAGCCTCAAGATAGGGAACGAGGGTTCTGATTTATTTTTGGCAAACGACTGGTGGAGTATTACCAAAAAATTCAATATTGAAGGTATTTATGATTTTTCCACCTGGGCTCGCGAGAATAACAAAGAAATTATTGATGGGAATATTGTTGGTTTAAATACTGACCCGAATTTTGAAAATCGCAGTGATAAAATGCCAACAGCTGCAACAGAAATACAAATATTTGATCAATACAGGATTTCCAAAAATTCTCCCTTACGGATTAAAGGGCTTGATTTGCATGAATTGAAAGGGATAGAATCCGGTGATTTTGATTTTAACAGGCAATCAGCTCCGGTTAAGGGTATCGGCGCTTCTTTCTGAAATATATTAAATTACAGGGGAAACGGAATATGGGAAGAAAAATAAATTCCTTCCATGATTCTGTTTGAACCAAAACAATATAAATTTTTCCAAACTGATTTATTTATGAAAAGATTAATTCCCATCTGGTTTTTTCTTTTTTATTCTACGACTATTTTGGCCCAAAACAACATTGCCCTTTTTGATGACGGTTGGAAATTTTTTAAAGGTGGAGCACAAGGTGGGCAAGATGTAGGTTTTGATGATACGCGATGGAGAACTATTGATCTCCCTCATGACTGGAGCATTGAAGATTTACCCGGAACCCGATCACCATTCAATAAGGACGCTATCAGCCAGGTAGGCGGCGGGTTTACCACCGGCGGCACCGCCTGGTACAGAAAACATTTTATTGTCAATCGAAAGGATACAGGCAGAATCATCCAGGTACAATTTGAGGGTGTTTATATGAATGCAGATGTATGGATCAATGGGGAATACCTGGGTAATCATCCTTATGGTTATACCGGATTTACTTACGATATTTCAAAAAAGATAAAGTTTGGTACGGATAATGTTATAGCTGTAGAAGTGAAAAATGAAGGCCAGAACAGCAGGTGGTATTCAGGCTCAGGTATTTACCGGCATGTTTGGCTGCAAACACTTTCTCCTATTCATGTCAGGCAATCGGGAACTTATATAACTACATCAGAAGTTTCATCCTCTTCTGCAAAAATTAATATTAGGACACAGGTTATTAATCAAATGAAAGATCCTGAACCGGTAACAGTACGAACCAAAATTCTTAATAATAAAGGCATTGAGGTAGCCGATCAAAGCTCAACGCAAGAAGTATCAGATGGAAATTTTTACGAATTTAAGAATACCATTATTTTAAAAGATCCTCAAATATGGTCAATTGAAAATCCTGTTCAATATAGCGCAGTTACTGAAGTTTATCAAAAGGAAAAATTAGCCGATATTAAGGAAACAATATTTGGCATTCGGAAAATTTCATTTAATGCGGTAAATGGTTTTCAGCTCAATGATAAAACCATAAAACTCAAGGGCGCCTGTTTTCATAATGATAATGGCCCATTAGGTTCCAAAGCGTACGACAGGGCCGAAGTACGAAAAGTTGAATTATTAAAAGCCAGCGGGTTCAATGCAATACGCTGTTCGCACAATCCGCCTTCCCCGGCTTTTTTGAATGCTTGTGACAGCCTCGGAATGCTGGTAATGGATGAGGCATTTGATGCATGGAACATTGGAAAAATGCCTTATGATTATCATCTTTATTTTAAGGATTGGTGGAAAAGTGATATAGCGGCCATGGTTATGCGTGATCGGAATCATCCTTGCATTATCATGTGGAGCATTGGGAATGAAATTCCTGAAAGAGACAATCCCGAAGGCGATTCCTCTGCGTTCATGCTTGCACGCTTAGTTCGTTCACTGGATTCAATGAGGCCGGTTACCTCGGCTGTAAACGATGTTAGTGAAAGAACGGATCCCTTTTTTGAGGCGCTGGAAATTGCGGGGTATAATTACAGTAAATATAATTATGTCGTTGATCATAACCGAAAACCGGGCAGGGTAATGGTTGGAACCGAATCTTTTCCATTGGAGGCCTTTGATTATTGGATGGGTGTTGTTGACTACCCATGGGTAATAGGTGATTTTGTTTGGACGGGCTTCGATTATATAGGAGAAGCCGGCATTGGATGGAGGGGATATGAACAGGAAAAGAATTTTTATCCCTGGAACCTTGCCTATTGCGGAGATATAGATATCTGTGGATGGAAACGCCCCCAGTCTTATTATCGCGATGTACTATGGAAACCGAATCAATTATCAATTTTTGTAAAGCCCCCGCAGCCCTCTTTTCCTTCCAACCCAAAAAGAGAATCCTGGTCCAAATGGCACTGGAAGGATGTTGTAGCTGATTGGAACTGGTCTGCAACGACTCCTTCGGAAAAAAGCCATGAAAATGAATTGATGGATGTGAGTGTTTATTCTTCATGTTCACAAGTTGAATTGCTTATTAATGGTAAATCACTTGGGAAGAAGGAAACGAACAGATCAGATCAATTTATCGCAACTTGGCAAGTGCCATACCAGCCCGGAGAACTTAAAGCAATCGGGTATGATGAAAGCGGAGTAAAAATAAATTCATCAGAATTACATGCTGCAGGCAAACCTGTAAAAATTAAACTGGTTGCCGACAGAACAACGATTGATGCTAATAACCAGGATCTGAGTTACATTACGGTGGAATTAGTGGATGATCATGGGTACCTAAATCCAAAAGCAGAAAATTTATTGCAGTTTGAAATAACAGGTCCCGGAACCATTGCCGGAGTTGGAAATGCCAACCCTGTATGTATTGAAAGTTTTCAGCAGCCGCAACGGAAAGCATGGCGTGGAAGATGCCTTGTTATAATTAAGTCAGGGAAAACGACCGGCGATATTGTACTTAAAGTTTCCTCTCCGGGCTTTCCGGGTTCTGTAATACATTTGAATTCTACAAATTCCGGTGAATAAAATCAGATAAATATTCTAAGGAAGGATAGAATAAAGAAAATTTATTATGAAAAAAATCATTCTGCTTCTCGGTCTATTTTCATCTTTATTTGCTTCGTCCCAGAATATAATTGTTATTCATGCCAACCAGGGAAAAGTAATCATTAACAAAAATATATACGGGCATTTTGCTGAACATTTGGGTCATTGTATTTATGATGGATTTTATGTTGGCGATACCAATAGGGTCATTCCCAATACCGATGGCGTAAGGAATGATGTGATAGCCGCACTGCGTAAAATGAAAATTCCTGCGTTGCGGTGGCCGGGTGGTTGTTTTGCAGATACCTATCATTGGAAGGATGGTGTTGGTCCAAAAGACAAAAGGCCTGCTATGGTAAACAGGTGGTGGGGCGGTGTTACCGAAGATAACAGTTTTGGCACGCATGATTTTTTGAACATGTGTGAGCGCCTTGGCGCTGATCCTTATATCTCTGGCAATGTTGGAAGCGGCGCCGTTCAGGAATTATCGGATTGGGTGCAGTATGTAAATTTTGACGGCAAAAGTCTAATGTCAGATTGGAGGGTGAAGAATGGTCGCGAAAAACCGTGGCATGTAAAATACTGGGGAATAGGTAACGAAGCATGGGGTTGCGGAGGAAACATGACTGCTGAATATTATGCAAACATTTACCGGCAATATGCGACATTTATGACCGGCTGGAGTAACACTGATAAAATATTCCGTGTAGCTTCTGGTGGTAACTCTGATGATTATCATTGGACAGAAGTGCTGATGCGGGACATCCCTCATAATATGCTGGAAGGAGTTGGGCTGCATCATTATGCAGTCATTGACTGGAATAATAAAAGTTCCGCCACATATTTTACTGAGCAACAATATTTCGCTTCCCTTACGAAGGCATTGTTTATGGAAGAACTCGTAACAAGGCATTCTGCGATTATGGATAGATATGATCCGCAGAAAAAAATTGCCTTAGTGGTGGATGAATGGGGGGGTTGGTATGATGTGGAGCCTGGCACCAATCCGGGTTTTCTTTACCAGCAAAATACGATGCGGGATGCCATGATATCCGGAGTCACACTAAATATATTCAACAATCATGCCGATAGGGTTAGGATGGCCAACCTTGCGCAAACCATCAATGTATTGCAGGCGGTTATTTTAACCAATAAAGAAAAGATTATTCTTACCCCAACCTACCATGTAATGGAAATGTATAATGTTCATCAGAATGCAACATTGCTTCCCATTTCCCTTTCATCAGAAAACTATAATTTGGGAGGCAAAGGCCTTCCTTCCTTATCCGCGTCGGCATCTAAAGACTCCGCAGGCCTTATTCATGTTTCTATTACCAATATCAATGCTGAAAAACCTGAATCTGTATCAATAAGCCTGGAAGGTGCAAATTGTAAAAAAGTGACCGGGAGAATTCTCACTGCTGCTAAACTACAGGATCATAACACATTTAATGATCCCGATAAAATTGTACCGCAATCCTTTTCAGGAGCTGTTTTGAAAGATAATGTGATTAATGTAACGATTCCTCCGTTTTCAGTGGTCGTACTGGAATTAAAATGAGAAAACTGATTCAGATAAATAGTATAATTGTTAAAAACAAAACTTATAATTTTTTCAAAAAACAGGGTAGCATTAAATTTAAAAATCAATCTGCATGAAACCGATCAAAACTATTTTTTCCTTTATGCTTCTTGGTCTTGTATTGGGTAAATGTGATAATGGAACCGGCAGTAGCAATTCACCTTCTTTAAAGGCAGGAATCGCAAAAAGTGATTGGGGAATAGTAGAGGGGAAAAAAGTATATTTATTTACGTTAGTCAATGATAAAAGAACCAAAGTTACCATTACCAACTATGGAGGCACCGTTACTTCATTTATCACTCCTGATAAGAATGGTGTAAAATCAAGTATTATTATTGGCTTCGACAGTCTGCAACCTTACCTGCAACAGCCACCTTATTTTGGCGCTTTAGTTGGCAGATATGCCAACAGGATCGGGAATGCAAAATTTACATTAGATGGGAAAACCTACCAGCTTGCAGCCAATAATGGGAAAAATACATTGCATGGTGGTTTAAAAGGATTTGATAAAGTAGTTTGGGACGCAACGACTCCTTCTGATACAATTCCTTCACTGGTTTTACATTATCTCAGTAGGGATGGTGAAGAAGGATTTCCCGGCGACCTTGATGTAACGGTAAAGTACACACTGACTGAGGATAACGGATTGAAGATTGAATACAATGCCACAACCGATAAACCTACGCCTGTTAATCTGACCAACCATAGTTATTTTAATCTGTCAGGGGATGTTACGAATTCCATTCTCAATGAAACTTTGATGATCGATGCAGATTATTACACCCCGGTTGACAGTACATTAATTCCCAATGGTGAAATACAGTCTGTTAAAGGAACGCCATTTGATTTTACAACTACCAAAAAAATTGGTAGAGATATTGATGAGGTAAAAGGCGGATACGATCATAATTGGGTGTTGAATAAAAAGGGGGATTCATTACAATTAGCAGCGGAACTTTCAGATTCCATAAGCGGCAGGACAATGGAGGTGTTTACAACTCAACCGGGGCTTCAATTTTATACCGGAAATTTCTTAGACGGAAAGTTTATAAACCGTGGCGGAAAGCCCATAAATCTTCATACGGCACTTTGCCTGGAAACGCAGCATTTTCCTGATTCCCCAAATAAAACAAACTTTCCGTCAACGATTTTAAAACCCGGAGAGATCTATCATGAAGTGACCATATATAAGGTATCCATAAGGTAATGACGGAAATAAAAGCATTTATTTTTGATTTGAATGGCACCATGATAGATGACATGCCCTATCATGCGAGGGCGTGGTATGATATTTTGAACAATGATTTAAAAGCCGGTTTGACTATGGATGAGGTTAAAGCTCAGATGTATGGAAAAAATGAAGAGGTGCTGGAAAGGTTTTTTGGTAAGGGCCATTTCTCATCTGATCAGATGAAGGGGTTGTCGGTAGAAAAAGAGAGAAGGTATCAACATGCTTTTGCGCCCCATCTTAAATTGATAAAAGGGCTGGAACAATTTTTGGAAAAGACAAAAAAAACAGGAATTGAAATGGGAATAGGCTCTGCAGCCATTACCTGGAATATAGATTTCGTGCTGGATAATCTGAATATTCGTAATTATTTCCGGGTGATAGTTAGCGCTGATGACGTTACAAAGAGTAAGCCTGATCCTGAAACTTTCACCCGGTGTGCAGCATTATTAGGTGTTCCTTCACAAAATTGCCTTGTTTTTGAAGATGCGCCCAAAGGAGTGGAAGCCGCCCAAAATGCTGGCATGGCATCTGTGGTTTTGACTACCATGCATCATAAAGGTGAATTTAAAAAGTATGAAAAGGTAATTAGGTATTTGGATGATTATAGCCATGCAAATCCGATTGATTTCATTAATGCTTCTGTGAGGGGTTGAAAATAGAACAAACTATGAGTGCACTTCTAAAAAATGTGCTTACATTGGTATAAAATTCAGATTGCTTTAGATAATGCCACAAGGACCTTATGTTATAGGAGTTGATTTTGGAACTGATTCAGTTCGTTCCGTAATATTGGATGCTTCTAATGGAACTGAAATAGCTTCATCGGTTTTTCATTATCGCCGGTGGAAAGATGGTTTGTATTGTGCCCCCGCTCAAAATCAATTCAGGCAACATCCGCTGGATTATATTGAAGGGCTGGAGGCTACTATCAAAGAGAGCGGGGCTATGGCTGGTAAAGCGGTTACCTCGTCTATAAAAGCGATTTCTGTGGATACTACAGGGTCAACACCGGTTGCAGTTGATAAGTTGGGAACTCCTCTATCCTTGATTCCGGCATTTGAAAATAATCCGAATGCCATGTTTGTTTTATGGAAAGACCATACCTCAACCAGGGAAGCGGCGGAAATAAATGAACATACTGTCAAGGCTGCTACAAATTACCTGAAATATGTCGGAGGTATTTATTCTTCAGAATGGTTCTGGGCTAAATTGCTTCATATTCTTCGTGTAGACCACTCAGTGAGAACTGCCTGTTATTCATGGGTAGAGCATTGCGACTGGATTCCTTTTTTGTTAACAGGAGGAAGGGACGTAAGTCAAATGAAGAGAGGTGTTTGCGCAGCCGGGCACAAATCCTTGTGGGCGGAAGAATTTGGTGGACTGCCTCCCAATGACTTCTTCAATTCGCTGGATCCTTTATTAAATAATTTTACTGAACGATTATTTAAGCAAACCTATACTGCTGATAAACCCGCTGGTCATTTATCCTGTGAATGGGCTGAAAGACTGGGGTTGTCTACAAATATTATTATTGGCGTTGGTGCTTTTGATGCCCACATGGGGGCAGTCGGGGGACAGATTGAACCTTATTATTTGAGTAAAGTGATGGGTACTTCTACCTGCGATTTGCTGGTTGCGCCACTGAATGAAGTGAAGAATATATTGGTAAAAGGAATCTGCGGGCAGGTACCCGGATCCGTTATACCGGGGATGATGGGTATGGAAGCCGGCCAATCTGCATTTGGAGATACTTATGCATGGTTTAAAAATATTCTGTCATGGCCATTGATGAACCTGATTCCGGGCTCATCAATTATAGATTCAGCAATAGCTCAAAATTTAATCAATGAAGTTAGCAATAAAATAATTACTCAACTTTCAGTTGAAGCAGAAAAAATAGCCCTGGATGAAGATGATGAATTGTCTGTTGATTGGCTTAATGGTAGAAGGACTCCTGACGCCAATCAAAGGCTGAAAGCTGCGATAAATGGATTAAATTTAGGGACAGATGCACCGCGTATTTTTAAAGCTTTGGTGGAGGGTACCTGTTTTGGGGCGATGGCAATAGTTAACAGATTCAATGACCAGGGAGTGCCTGTAAAGGGTTTGATAGGGATCGGCGGAGTGCCTAAAAAGTCTCCTTACATTATGCAAACTATGGCTGATGTAATGAATATGCCTATTCGGATTCACAGATCAGAACAAACTTGCGCTGCAGGCGCAGCAATGTTTGCAGCAACCGCTGCAGGTATTTATAACAGGGTGGAAGAAGCCATGAATGCAATGGGACAAGGATTTGAAAAAGAATACTATCCCCGGAAAGAGAGGTCAGAAATTTATAAAAGGAAATTTTTGAAATATGAGAAGATGGGAGAATTTATTGAAAAACAAGAAATGAATTAAATAATCGTGGCACAATCAAAATACGAACATATCGAGCAGGAAGCCCTTGAAGCGAATATGCTGTTGAAAAAGTCCGGGTTGGTAATTGCTACATTTGGCAATGCAAGTGCAGCAGATAGGAGATTGGAGGTGTTTGCCATCAAACCCAGTGGTATCCCGTATGATGAACTCTCTCCTGATAAAATGGTGATCGTTGATTTTGATGGGAAGGTCGTTCACGGAAAATTGCGCCCTTCTTCAGACACCTTGACTCATGCGGTTTTATATAAACACTGGGATAATATTAGCGGTATTTCACACACGCATTCTATGTATGCAACTGCATGGGCACAGGCGCAGATGGATATTCCTATTTTCGGAACTACTCATGCTGATCATATCACGGTAGACGTTCCATGTGCTCCTCCAATGAGTGATGAAATGATCAAAGGTAAATATGAATATGAAACCGGCTTCCAGATCATAAATTGTTTTAAAGATAAAGGATTGAATTACCAAGAAGTGGAAATGATTTTGGTGGGAAATCATGCGCCGTTTACATGGGGCAACAGTGCTGCCAAAGCAGTTTATAACAGTACAATCCTGGAATATATTGCCCAAATGGCCTGGTTAACGGGATCAATTAATTCAAATGCACAGCGATTAAAAGATGCCCTGATAAAAAAGCACTTTGAACGAAAGCACGGAGCTGATAGTTATTATGGTCAATAAGAGTTCCCACTACAAAGTAGTTTCCATTGGAGTCCTTCGTGACCGTGGGCCAAAGTCACAAAGGGCCAAAGAAAATTTATTTTCGGTCTTCGTGCCTTCGTAGGATAATCTTCATTTTTATGAATTTGAAAGCAGTAAAATTGTCTATAAGAAAATCAATTTAAAATGAAGGAGTTTAAAAAATTGGAAGTTTGGTTTGCCACCGGCAGTCAACATTTGTATGGAGAAGAAACATTACAAACAGTTGCCCAACATTCCCGCATTATTACTAAATCTTTTAATGATTCAAAAGAGATTCCTGTTATTGTCAGGTTTAATCCAACGGTAAAAACACCGGAAGAGATCTATGCTTTATGCATGGAAGCCAATACCAATGAAAATTGCATAGGGATTATTGCCTGGATGCATACTTTTTCTCCAGCAAAAATGTGGATAGGTGGTCTGAAAATTTTACAAAAACCATTGTGCCATTTGCATACACAGTTCAACCGTGATATCCCCTGGAAAGATATTGACATGGATTTTATGAACCTGAATCAAAGTGCCCACGGGGACAGGGAATTTGGATATATTATGACCCGAATGCGCACACGAAGAAAAATTATCGTTGGACACTGGCTGGATAAAGATGTATTGGATAAAATAAGTACCTGGTCCAGGGCAGCCGCTGCATGGCACGACTGGCAGGGTGCAAAATTTGTCCGATTTGGTGATAATATGCGCCAGGTAGCAGTTACAGAAGGCGATAAAGTAGAAGCGCAATTACAATTTGGCTATTCAGTAAATACGCATGGCGTGGGCGATTTGGTAAAAGTTATTAATGGAGTAAGCGAAAGGATTGTGGAAAATTTATGCCTTGAATACAATGAACAATATTCAGTGGCGAAAAGCCTGAGGAAAGGCGGAGAAAAGTTTGCTTCATTAAAAGAGGCAGCTAAGATTGAGATTGGATTAAAAAGATTTTTAAAGGAAGGAAATTTCAAAGGCTTTACAGATACATTTGAAGATTTGGATGGCCTTTCTCAGTTACCGGGAATAGCGGCTCAGCGCCTTATGGCGGAGGGTTATGGTTTTGCTGCCGAAGGCGATTGGAAAACGGCTGCATTGGTTCGTGCGATGAAAGTAATGGCAACCGGTTTGAAGGGAGGAAATTCTTTTATGGAAGATTATACCTACCATTTTAGCCCGGATAGTAAGATGGTATTGGGCTCGCATATGCTTGAAATTTGTCCGTCTATTGCAAAGGGAAAACCTACCTGTGAAATTCATCCGCTGAGCATTGGTGGCAAGGCAGACCCGGTCCGTTTAGTGTTTAACGTTAGTGGGGGCGCTGCACTTAATGCGTCGATAATTGATATGGGCAATCGTTTTCGTTTGCTGGTAAATGAAATAGAAGCTGTGGCGCCGGAGCAGGATTTACCTAAACTTCCTGTGGCAAGAGTATTATGGAAACCGCTGCCGGATATGGTTACGGGTTGCGGGGCATGGATTATGGCCGGAGGCGCTCATCATACTTGTTATAGTCAGAATTTAACTTCGGAACACCTCGAAGATTTCGCTGATATGGCGGGTATTGAAATAGTTTTTATTGATAAAGAAACCCGGCTAAGAGACCTTAAGAATCAGCTTCGCTGGAATGAAGTGTATTACCAGTTGAATAAAAATTGAACAAAGGCTAAAACGGATTAATTTGATAGACTTCGTTTTTGCCAGAACCTACTTTTAATTTACGTTTATAAAATATTTGGATTAAAAATAAAACGATTGCTTATGAACCGGAATTTTGCATTGACTGACTATGCCATTTTTATTATCTATTTTATCATTGTAGCCGGCTACGGGTATTACATATATAATAAGCGTAAACGTAATGAACATGATGCCAAGGCATTTTTTCTGGCCGAGGGGACCCTCACCTGGTGGGCAATCGGCGCTTCCCTGATCGCTTCTAATATTTCTGCCGAACAATTTATCGGAATGAGTGGTGAAGGATTTTTTCTCGGTATTGCAGTTGCAGCTTATGAATGGATCGCAGCAGTTGCTTTGATCATAGTTGCCGTTTGGTTTATACCTGTATACCTGAAGAACCGGATTTATACAATGCCTCAGTTTTTAAAAACGAGGTATAATGAATCGGTGGCTTTGATAATGGCTATCTTTTGGTTGTTCTTATATGTATTCGTGAACCTTACTTCCATTTTGTATTTAGGAGCTGTTGCTATTAATGGAATTACCGGCGGAGGATATCTTCATGTGATCATGATTGGGCTGGCCATTTTTGCCTTGATTATATCATTAGGTGGCATGAAGGTGATTGGTTATACTGATGTGATACAAGTAGCCGTTTTAATAATCGGAGGTTTGGTTACCACCTATATTGCCTTAACCGTTGTCGGCGAAAAATTCGGTGTTGGAAGTAGTGCTATTGAAGGTTTTAAAGTATTAATGCACCAGGCACCTGAGCATTTTAAGATGATCATCCCTAGGCCCACAGCCGCTTCCACGCAAAATGAAGTGGATAAATACCTGACCTTTCCGGGTGTAGCTTCCTACCTTGCCGGGATTTGGATCATCAATCTTAATTACTGGGGATGTAACCAATATATTACACAAAGAGCTTTGGGCGCTGACTTACAAACAGCACGGACCGGAATTTTATTTGCCGGGTTCCTGAAATTATTAATGCCGCTGATTGTTATGCTTCCGGGTATTGCTGCATTTGTTTTATATTCAAAAGGATATTTACCTAAGCTGGTTGGCGGCAAGGATGGCGCTTATTCCGCAGTGCTGGAATTTTTGCCAACCGGACTGAAAGGATTATCTGTTGCTGCTTTAACTGCTGCTATTGTTGCTTCCCTTGCCGGTAAGGTAAATAGTATATCCACTATTTATACTCTTGATATTCATAAAAAATATATCGGTAAAGAAGCCAATGAAAAGGCGCAGGTAATAGTTGGAAGGGTAACGGTTTTTGTTGCCATGATACTCGCGGTTCTATTTACATGGAATGATTTGCTGGGAATTGGTGGCGTGGGTGGTTTCACCTATATACAGAAATATACCGGGTTTATTAGCCCGGGTGTATTCGCCATGTTCTTCCTGGGAATGTTCTGGAAAAGAACCACAGGGCTTGCTGCAATAGTAGGGGTTATAGCAGGATTTCTGTTATCCATTTTCTTTAATGAACTGGCTCCGCAGTGGATGGGGCATGAAAATTTTCTTTATACTGCCTACGCTAATGGCAAAGGTGGATTCGAAATTCCATTTCATATTTGTATGGGATTATCATTCATGTTTACTATGTTGTTGATGATAGGCATTAGTCTATGGGGACCAAAAATCAATCCCAAGGCATTTGAGTTGGATAAGAGTATGTTTAAACTGAGGCCGCAAACCCTTTTGTTGATTATTCTGGTATTGTTGTTAATATCTGCATTGTATGTGAAGTTTTGGTAATAATGGTAATCAATATCTGTCAAAAAATCAATATCATTTTTATGGACAAAAAGCAACTAACACTCGACCAGTTAATTCAGCAGGGCATCCTGCCTCTTTTCTTCCATCCTGATCCGGAAGTGAGTTTGCAGGTAATGAGAGCTTTGTACAGGGCTGGTATACGAATGGTAGAATATACTAATCGGGGAAAAAATTCGGTAGATAATTTTTTGCGAATGCGGAAAATAACTTATCAAGAATTGCCCGGATTGCAATTGGGTGCAGGCACTATCAGGAATAAGATAGAAGCAACGGAATTTATTAATGAAGGAGCAGATTTTTTAGTTTCTCCGGGTTTGTCAACATCCGTTGCTGACTTAGCCGATAAGAATAATTTACTTTGGATTCCCGGCTGTTTCACTGCATCAGAAATCATGCAGGCCGATGATCTTGGTGCAAGACTGATAAAGCTTTTTCCCGGGAATTTGTTGGGGCATTCCTTTATCAGCTCCTTAAAAGAAATTTTTCCTAACCTTTTATTCATGCCAACTGGTGGGGTGGAAGCAAATAAGGAAAACTTACAGAATTGGTTTACCAGTGGAGCAAGTGTTGTAGGGATGGGTAGTAAATTGATCAGTAAAAGTTTATTAGACGCAAAGGATTATGCCGGTATTGAAGTTCTGGCAAGGCAAACAATACAATTTATCCGTCAAATAAGAAATTAATATGGGGTTCAATTTATTCTTTTGAAACCCTACTCAGATTATCTCTAAAATTGGATTATCAACTTTTATTCAATACCCTATAATTTTTATTCATCCTCTATCCAAAGGGCTTTTCAATAGAAAGGCTGGTAGGCGAAAACCATTTTGCTCCATCTTCAGAGATATACGCACAATCTTCCAGCCGGATACCAAATTCACCGGGTATTGCTATTGTAGGCTCCACACTGAAGCACATACCCACCTGGATGGGCAGCTTATTTCCTTTAACCATATAGCCCCATTCGTGGCCATCCATCCCGATGCCGTGGCCGGTACGGTGTGGGCATCCAGGTAATTTATAGCCGGGGCCAAAGCCGGCATCAATCAACACTTGCCTGGCGGCATAGTCCACAGTCTCGCATGGCTGACCATTTTTTGCAGCCCCAAAGCCTGCAGCCTGGGCTTTTTTCTCTAAATCCCATATTTCTCTCTGGTGTTTGGTGGGCTCCGAGCCATACACTATTGTTCTGGTGATATCAGAAGTGTATCCTTCCACCCTGCATCCGCAATCCATCAAAACAATATCTCCTTTTTTTACATGCTGAGGCTTTATACTTCCATGCGGCAATGCAGAGGCGACTCCTATATTTACTAAAGAGCCATCTGCATCTCCACCTAATTTTCGCTGGGCGCTGTCAATGATAGCGGCTAATTCCCTGTTTGACATTCCCTCCTGTATGCTATCAGCGCCAATCTTAATTGCTGCGAGCGTTATTTCGTTTGCCTTTTTTAGCAGTGCAATCTCAGCTGGTGATTTAATGAGTCTGCATGGAACGGTGACAGGATCTCCGCTCACAAAATTCAATCTGGTCGCTTCTTTCCTTGAACCATCAAAAATAAAAAACCGGAGCCGCTCTTCCATCCCGATATTGCCATCGCGGATACCGTAATCTTTCAGCGTTTGTGCGATAACTTTATAAGGGCTTTCATCTTCTTCCCAAGTTCTTACCTCGGTGCCGATTTTTATCAGTTCATGAAGGCGGGTCGCTTCAAACGCCGGGCTCACATATTTCACTTCACCTCGGGCCGGAATGATGGCCACCATCGTGCGCTCGCTGGGCCACCAGCTAATCCCCGTGAAATATTCCAGTGAAGTACCGGAATCTAAAATCAATGCATTAATATTATTTTCTGCCATCAGGCGCTTCGCTTTTTCAATGCGGCTTAATCTTTCCTGCAAACTGATGGGCACGACATCATCCGTCAATTTTTTTAATCCACCGGGTAATGTGTATTTATTGATAGTCGCAGATGAAAATGAAGGGAAACCTGAAAGCATTGCTGCACCAGCCGCAGCACTGCCTGCAGAAAGTTTGAGGAAATTTCTTCGTTTTAAGCTCATGTTGGTTTTCAGTTTAAGATGATGAAAGGGATAAAGTCATTGAAAATAAAGTTAGGGAAGCTTTGATGAAAAAATGAGAAATTCCTCAAAAGGTTTTTTTTATAAAGTGTTTAGGATTTTGAAGATATTGGCTGAATGAATAGTTTGCCCTACCATATATTTGCTTATGCTAAAAAATTATTCACAATTCATAACCGGCATTATTGTTGGCGTCGTTTTGGGGTTTTTTATTGCCCGCCAGGTAACCACAACCAATCCCGGTCAGGGTAACCCTGCTACCCCGGGGCCGGTTACCCAGGACAACAGGCAGCCGGAAAATACGGCCACGCAAAATCAGGGTGGAGAGACCAGTAATAGTGAAATTCCGCAAAAAGTATATGATGTATTAAAATATATCCGCGCAAATCATCATGCCCTGGATGGATATGTAGGCGGCAGGGTATTTACTAACCGCGAAAAAATTGTTCCCCAGGCAGATGATCAGAGGAATCTTATTGATTACCAGGAATGGGATGTGAATCCAAAAGTGGAAGGGCAGAACAGGGGCACGGAAAGGATACTAACGGGCAGTGATGGACGTGCCTGGTATACAAATGATCACTACCAATCTTTTAAAGAAATCAAATAATGAGTAAAATATCAAAAATTGACACGGAATATTTTGTTGAAAATCGTATCAGGTATGTATTCCTCGAAGGCCTGGCCTGCCGGCACTTATCTGACTGCTATGACATATTACAGCGCCAGCTTTCCTTGCCGGACTACTTTGGAAAAAACCTCGATGCTCTCGAAGAGGTACTGAACGACCTTGATTGGATCGGGGAGGAAAAAGTCAGAATAATTATTTCAAATACAGAAGAATTATTGTCCAATGACAAGAACAGGAAAAATGTTTTTTTAGATGTCCTGAATACATGCACCAATGAAAATCTGGAAATTATTTACCTGGGAAGTAGTAGTTCCTGATAAGTTTTTGAAAGGATAACACCAGAAATGCCTTTCAGGAGAAACACATCATGTTTCCTGAATAAAATATTAAAACATTTGTTTGTAAACCGATTTCATATTCCCAGAAGACGTAAAGAATACTATGGCCGGACCTCAAAAAAATCCCCAAAATAAGGGCAATAATAAAAAGGGCATCCTAAGCCTTCTGAGGCCATACGTCGGACTTATCCTTCTATTGATGCTGTTTACGCTTTTAGGCAACGGGATCAATTTATGGCTTCCTAAAATTATTTCACAGAGCATTGATGCTTTCACCAATGGCCATTTTGCGTTTAAACCACTTTTAATAAAATTTTCTTCGGCAGTTGCATGCATTTTTATATTTACGTACCTGCAAAGTATTATTCAGACCTATGCATCCGAGCGTGTGGCGAGAGACCTGAGAACAAAGCTTTCTGATAAAATATCCAAACAAAGCGCAGCCTTTATTGAACAGGCCAACCCATCTAAATTACTGACGAATCTTACGGCAGATGTTGATTCAATAAAACTGTTTATTTCGCAGGCGATTGTATCGATTACCTCATCGCTGTTTATCATCGTCGGGGCGAGTATTTTACTGATCACTATTAACTGGAGGCTTGCTTTAAGTGTTATAGCTATTATACCAATTATCGGTATTACTTTTTTTGTAGTGCTGCGCAAAGTGAGGGCTTTGTTTATCCAAAGCAGGGCGGTGATAGACTGGCTGAATAAGGTGATCAATGAAAGCATTTTGGGAGCAGCAATCATCAGGGTTATTAATTCGCAACAACCGGAGTACAATAAATTTTTGGAAGCCAACACCAAAGCCAAATTTTATGGTCTTTCTATCCTGCGGCTCTTTGCAGGCCTTATCCCGGTAATCACTTTTTCTTCCAACATGGCAACCTTAAGCATCCTCGCACTCGGCGGTCATTTTGTGATCAATGGCAGCATGACCCTGGGAAATTTTGCGGCCTTCAACAGTTACCTGTCCATGCTAATATTTCCCATATTGATCATTGGGTTTATGAGCAATGTAATCGCGCAGGCCACTGCATCCTACCAGAGGATCAGTAATGTAAACGATTCACAGGAATTGCCGGAAACAGGTACTATAACAAGTGATCTGAAAGGAGAAATTGAATTAAATAATGTAAGCGTTTTATATGGGCAGATACCGGTGCTGAGAGATATTTCTTTCAGAGTTGCGCCAGGTTCAAAACTGGCCGTGATAGGGCCAACCGCAGCAGGAAAAACGCAATTGCTATACCTGCTGACCGGATTGATAAAACCAACTTCAGGGACTGTTCTGTTTGACGGGCATTCAATTGAAGCGTATAACAGCGAAGCCTTTCACCGGCAGGTAGGCTTCGTATTCCAGGATAGTATCATTTTCAATATGAGTATCCGGGAGAATATCGCCTTCAGCGATACGGTTACTGATGAATCACTGCAAAAAGCTATTGAGACTGCAGAATTAAAAGAATTTATCAACAGCCTTCCGGGTAAATTAAGCACCATAGTTTCAGAACGCGGATCCAGCCTTTCCGGCGGCCAAAAGCAACGGATTATGCTGGCCCGGGCTCTTGCTTTAAATCCTAAAATTTTATTGCTGGATGATTTTACTGCCCGGGTTGATAGCAATACCGAAATGAAGATACTGGAAAACATTCAAAGAAATTATCCAAAACTCACCCTGCTTTCAGTAACCCAAAAGATAACGACAGTTGAAAAGTATGAACAGATTATTTTAATCATGCAGGGAGAACTGATCGCTTCAGGACGGCATGAAGACCTCGTGCACACCAGCCCGGAATATGTGCAGATGCTCAATTCACAAAAAAGTACCAGCAACTATGAATTACAATCTTAATGCGCTTCCGGGTAAAAAGGAAAAGGCCTCAACCTTTTCTTCACTAAAGAGTCTGCTGCAGCTTATTACCAATGAGAGGAAGAATTTATTAATTGCGGTCGGAACGGTATTGCTTAATTCAACGCTTAACCTGTTCGGGCCATTCATCATCGGGTACACCATTGATACCTATGTTCAACACAAGCAATATCATGGAGTACTCGTGTTTTCAGGGATATTGCTTGCTATGTATATCATGAGTTTGTTTACAAGCTATTTTCAAACGCTTCTTATGGGAAGCATCAGCCAGCGGATGCTCTTCAAACTGAGAAATACCATTTTTAATAAGCTGCAATCGTTGCCGGTTGCTTTTTTTAATGCCAATAAAGCCGGGGATCTTATTTCAAGAATAAATAACGATACCGATAAAATCAACGCATTTTTTTCACAGTCACTGATGCAATTTATCGGTAGCATCATGACTATGACGGGTGCCGGAATATTCCTGTTACTGATTCATACAAACCTTGGGGCGGCGGCGCTTGTTCCTGCCTTATTTATATTAATATTTACGAGGTTCATTTCTCCCTGGGTAAAAAGGAAGAACGCAGTAAACCTAAAAAGCGTGGGAGGCATGAGCGCTGAAATACAGGAAAGCCTGAGCAATTTTAAAGTGATCATTGCCTTCAACCGCAGGGATTATTTCAGGAAAAAATTTGATGAATCGAACCAGCATAATTATACGACAGCAATAGGAGCAGGCCTGGCTAATAATCTATTGCTACCGGTGTATAGCTTTTTTTCCGGCCTTGCTCAACTAACAGTGCTGGCATATGGGATATACCTGATTTCAACAGGTAGTTTTTCTATCGGCTTATTGGTAAGCTATCTTGCTTACGTTACTTATTTTTATAATCCGCTGCGACAACTGGCTGCACTATGGACAAGTTTCCAGGTGGCTATGGCAGGCTGGGACAGGATCACCAGGATTCTTTCATTGAATACCGATTTGGTTACAATTGCCGATGGCCAGCCTGCCGGTTCTGATTCATTGATAGAATTCAGGAATGTTCATTTTAGTTATGATGACAGTAAAGAAATACTGCATAACATTTCCCTTAAATTAGAAAGGGGAAAAACATATGCATTTGTAGGCCCTACTGGTGGAGGTAAAACGACAACTGCTTCCCTGATTGCCCGCTTATATGATCCCACAACAGGAACTGTATTTCTTGATGGAAAGGATATCCGCACCTATAGTTCGGAAGAACGTGCCCGCAAGATCGGCTTCATTTTGCAGGAACCTTTTTTATTTACCGGAACGGTAAGGGATAATATCTTATATGGCAATGAGCCTTATCATGATTATTCTGATGAACAGGTGGAACAGGTAATAAAAGACGCCAACCTCGAAAGCCTCCTGACTATTTTTGAAAATGGCCTTCAGACAAATGTATCTTCAGGGGGAGATAATATCAGCCTCGGTCAGAAACAATTGATCGCATTTATGCGTGCCGTGTTGCGTAATCCGGAAGTATTGATCTTGGATGAAGCCACAGCAAATATTGATACCATGACTGAACAATTATTGGAAGGGATACTCAACAGGCTGCCTGAAAGTACCACCCGCATTATCATTGCTCACCGGCTGAATACTATAGAAAATGCAGATGAAATATATTTTGTAAATGCAGGAGAGATAATTCGCGCCGGTTCATTTACTGACGCGGTAAATAAATTACTGAAAGGAGAAAGAGTTAGTTAATGTCATCGGTTTTTTTAAGTGATTTCCCGCCCAAAATCAACAAATAAAATTATTTTTATAAAGACTAGAATTACCGGTCAAAAATAAATGTGATATGAGAAGAATTATAATCCTAATGGCCATAATTTTTTATCCAATCTTTACCAATGCCCAGCAGGCATCTTGGAAGATAGTTCCCGGCAGGATCAAAACCCTGTGGGCCGATAGTGTGAATCCCGGAAAAGTTCTTCCGGAATACCCGCGACCACAAATGCAAAGAATTAACTGGCAAAACCTGAATGGACTTTGGCAATATACGATCCTGCCCAAATCCGGTGATGAAAATATTCCCGCTTCTTTTAATGGAAATATTCTCGTTCCCTTTGCTATTGAATCTGCTTTATCCGGTGTAGAAAAAACAGTTGGAAAAGATAGCATACTCTGGTATTACCGGACATTCAATTTCCCGAAAAACAGGAAAGGGAAAAGAATATTACTCCATTTTGGAGCGATAGACTGGCGGAGTGATATATATGTAAACGGCTTAAAAGCCGGTTTCCATGAAGGTGGTTATGATCCTTTCACCATCGATATTACCAATGAACTCAAATACGGATCGATTCAGGAACTTGCGGTTCGGGTTTGGGATCCTACAGATGACGGGCCGCAGCCGCACGGCAAGCAGGTAGTACATCCTGAAGGTATCTGGTATACTTCCGTCACGGGAATATGGCAAACAGTGTGGCTTGAAACAGTTCCTGGAACCTATATTGTTTCAACAAGACAGACACCAAACCTGGACGATCAAAATATAACAGTCGCTACTTCCGTTTCGAATATGCTTTCTGGTGATGAAATAACCATTTCTGCCTGGAAAAACAATGAGAAAATCGCGGAGAAAACGGGCACAGATACCTTAATGACTTTACCCATAAAAGACCCGCAAACATGGTCTCCTTTGAATCCTTTTTTATATGATCTGAAAATTCACGTTGTTCGCAAAGGAAAATTAATTGATGAAGTAAAAAGTTATTTCGCCATGCGAAAAATTTCCCTGGCACCTGATTCGAATGGCATACAAAAGATGATGCTCAACAACCAGTTTGTTTTTGAATTTGGTCCGCTTGACCAGGGTTGGTGGCCTGATGGCTTATATACTGCTCCAAGAGAATCGGCTACGCTTTTTGATATAAAAACCATAAAGAATATGGGGTTTAACATGATTCGCAAGCACATCAAAGTGGAGCCTGCCCGCTGGTATTATGATTGTGACAGCCTTGGTTTACTGGTATGGCAGGACATGCCCAGCGGGGATTTGGGGAATGGATGGGAACCGCGTCCCGGCGTTTTGGACAGGGCTTCTGACAGGCAGAGAACGCCTGAAAGTGAAGGATATTACCGTAAAGAATGGAATGCAATTATAGATGCCCTGTATAATTTTCCATCAATCGTTGTATGGACTCCCTTTAATGAAGGATGGGGACAATTTAAGACCGTAGATATTGCTGAATGGACTATGCAGAAAGATCCGTCGAGGCTGGTGAACAGTGCAAGTGGGGGCAATTTTTATCCTGTTGGTCACATTCTTGATCTGCACAACTATCCGGAACCCGCCATGCCCCGGCCGGATGTATTTGGCAAGAAAAGAGCTTTGGTGCTTGGTGAGTTTGGCGGACTTGGCCTGCCTGTTGCCGGGCATACCTGGGAACAAAAAAACTGGGGTTACCAGAGTTTTAAAAATAATGACAGTTTATTTAAAAGGTATGCTTCACTAATTGATAAACTGAAAGGGTATGTTGCAAAAGGATTGTCCGCCGCAGTGTATACGCAAACTACCGATGTGGAAACAGAAGTAAATGGATTTATGACCTACGACAGGAAAGTAATGAAAATGCCCATCGAAAAATTGAAAAAAGTTAATGAGAAATTATATGAGGTACATTAAGCAGGATAAGGGAACCTGTTTCCTGAATTGAAACCGGCATGTTTTTTTTTATTATTGTTCAATAACCATAAACAATTATTAATCTGATTTGTTGTTCCCGTTTTATGACAATTCAGCCGAAAATAATATATTGTGCCTTGCATCTGGCCTTATGAGTTTGGTTATTTGTTTACTTGCTTTTAGGTTGATAAATTTTATCAATATCAAAAATCAAATATGAGTAATTTAAGAATCACCCTATTTTCCTTTGCATTGTTTACACTTGCTGCAAGTTGTAAAAAAAACAGTTCATCCGGTGGCGGAAATACCCATGTTGCGCCTACTAATTTATCAGTTACGGCTGCTGTAAGCCCTGATTCGAGCGGAACAGTTTTGTTTACGTCTACGGCAAATTACGCCATTTCATATTCCTATGATTTTGGCGATGGCAATAAAAAGACAACATCAAACGATACACTAACTTATAAATATTCATCCATCGGAACCAATACCTATACCGTTATGGTAACTGCTTATTCAGTCTCGGGATTGTCGGTACAGAAATCTATCCCGGTAACCATAAATGTTGCCTCAACATATAATTATAATACGCTCTTTTGGTCTGATGAATTCAGTACCGATGGCGCGCCGGACTCTACAATATGGGGTTATGACATTGGAAACAACAACGGCTGGGGGAATTCAGAACTGGAATATTATACCAGCCGCCCTCAAAATGTTATTGTCCAAAATGGCATTTTAAAAATATATGCATTAAAGGAAAGCTACAATGGATTTAATTATACATCTACCCGTATGCTTACCCTAAATAAATTTTCTTTTACATACGGTAGGGTGGATATTAGCGCTCAACTGCCGGCATCCATAGGTACATGGCCTGCTTTGTGGATGTTGGGGAGTAATATAGGAACTGTGAGTTGGCCTGCCTGTGGGGAAATGGATATAATGGAACAAAAGGGCAGCCAGTTGAATACCATCTACGGTACACTGCATTTCGTAGGTAACAACCCCGGAAGCACAACGGTTATTTCAAATGCATCTACAGCATTTCATAAATATTCCCTGCAATGGTCTCCAACAACTATATCCATATATGTGGATGATGTTTCTTATTTCACTTTTGCCAATTCCGGCGGAACGCCTTTCAACCTGGATTTCTTTTTTATTTTCAATATAGCTATGGGAGGTACTTTCGGCGGAGCCGTAGATCCCGGGTTCACCAAAGATTCCATGATGGTGGATTATGTAAGGGTTTATCATTAAAGGTCATTTTTGCCCGGCTAAATTTAAAAGGGTTGCCAACTTTCAGGAAGAATTTTAAAACAGGTATTTTCTATTTAAAAGGTTGGCAACCCTAACTAAAAGAAAGCTTCCCCTATCTTTATATTTTCTCTTCATAAAATTTTATTTACCAAACAGGGCAAGATGAACGAATTATCCCCGGACGAAAAAATAATCACAGAGAAAGCAAGGCAAAAATTTACAGAAATATTTGGGGGGAAGCCATTGCTGGTAAGGTCTCCCGGGAGAATAAACATAATAGGGGAGCATACAGACTATAATGAGGGTTTTGTGCTTCCGGCAGCAATTGATAAAGCCGCATACCTCGCTATTGCATTGCGCGATGATGATGAAATTCATTTAGTAGCTGCTGATCTCAATGAAACATTTTCTGTTTCAATAAAAGAAATGAAACCCGTTGGCGATGTCAGCTGGCCCAATTACATCCTTGGGGCTGTGGCGCAGTTTCACCAAAAGGGAATAGCCTTAAAAGGATTCAATGCTTTGCTCACTGCAGATGTTCCTGTTGGTGCAGGCCTTTCATCATCCGCTGCTGTGGAATGCGCTACTGCCTTTGCTTTGAATGAATTATTGGGTGCCGGTTTGGAAAGGATTGAAATGGTTAAAATGGCACAGAAAGCCGAACATGAATATGCAGGCGTTATGTGCGGCATCATGGATCAGTTTGCATCTATGATGGGTAAAAAGGATCATGTAATAAAATTGGATTGCCGTTCACTGGAGTATGAATATGTCCCTTTTAAACTGGAGGGGATAAAAATATTATTGCTCGATACCAATGTCAAGCATTCACTCGCAACTTCCGAATACAATACACGCCGGAAGGAATGTAACCAGGCGGTAACATGGGTAAAAGAACGGGAGCAACAGGTAAAATCATTGCGTGATGTGGATGCAGCCATGCTTACCAAATATGTTCTGCCCAAAGATGAATTAATTTATAAGCGGAGCCTTTTTATTGTGGAGGAAATTGAGCGCCTGCAGACAGCCTGCATAGATCTGGAAAATGGCGACCTGAAGGCCTTAGGCAAAAAAATGTTTGAGACGCATGACGGTTTAAGCAGCATGTATGCTGTGAGCTGCGAGGAACTTGATTTCCTTGTTAATTTTGTGAGAAATGATCGTGATGTTATTGGTGCAAGAATGATGGGAGGAGGTTTTGGAGGATGCACCATCAACCTGGTGAAGGAAGATGGGGTTCCCGCATTGATAGAAAATATTTCAGAAGCATATCTTAAAAAAACAGTCCGGACACTTACCTCGTACATCGTTTCCATTGAAGGAGGTACATCGGTTGCTATTTGAAATGATTAAGTTTTCCAAAGCTGGCGCAGGCCTCCAGGCCTGTGCCTGTCCGTTAGCAAAATGTTTTGACCATGTCAAATAATTCTCTTGAAAAATATTATGAGTTATCATATTATACCCTTTCCCTCCGAGATGCGGCATTCATTCATCAATACTTTGTTGACGCATAAACTGCGCAAAATGCTTGGATGGATACCAGGCCAATTGCATTAACATTTGCCCTTGCAGGCTTGTACCTATATATCGAAAAAGGTTATACCGGCCGCGAGGTTCAGCTATTCCATGTAAAAATGAGCCAGCGGAAGCAGATTTGGCCTAAAATTGATATCCCTGATGAAAGGGGATCTATAACTATAACGGAAGTCCTACACGCAGCTCCCGGATCACAAAGAGAGGTAGCAATTCGCGAATGGTGCAACTCTGTCTGGAATGCTTATAAAGAATCAAGACAGGTAATTGTTGATTTGGTAGATTCCTATCAGTAGAAATTAAAAACAACCTGCTTGGAACAAAGATGGTTGTTTTATGCCTCTCGCTCAATACAGGGTTTTCCAAACAGGGAAACTTAGCTGAGGTTGGTGATGCCTGGGTAAAAGCCAACACAAAAAACATCAATGGCACTTCTTTATGTTGTTAGGTATTTTTTAATATTTAAAAAGGAAAGACCGACGAAGGCAAAATGACAAAGGTTTGGGTGGTTCCTGATTCATTAAAATTACTTTCTGTTCAATTCTTTTTATACTTAAACGATTTATCAGGATAAGCCGGCACTTTGGGGACCTCTACAGGCTCATCTTTTATTTCCTTCTTCAGGTAATCAATAGCGAATTCAAGCTGCTTGTCTTTTCCTTTAAACGTTTCGTATGGAAGATTGTCTACTACAAAATCCGGGTCACACCATGACCTTCTATCAGCCACTTACCTACGAGAATCCCTCTTAAATTGAATTATATTTGATCAGCAGCGGAAGTTCTTAGACAACTGACGTTAGCAGCAAGAACTATCTTACTAACCCTAAGCCAATCAATAAATAAGATGGCTGCAAACATTGGCGGACATGCTATATGGTACCCCGGCAACTCCATCCTATATGGTGAATAATCATGTTGCGCCCCGGAAAATTAAAAACAATTGAGAAATTATAATTAGGTTTATGTATTTATTACGAGAATCAATGTAAATAAACCATTTATGATTATGGGGAATAAAAAAAATTACTTTACCTGCATGCGAAAAATGATCACCATGTTTTTATTTGCCATGGTGCATAATACTTTTGCTCAGCATCCAATCCGCGTGGTGATTGCCGGTTTAAATCACGATCATGTTCATGGAATATTAAACCAATACAATAATGGTTTGGTGGATATTGTTGGTATCGCCGAGCCCAGCAAAGCATTACAACAGAAATTTGGTAAGTTGTATCACCTGCCTGATTCGTTGTTTTACGATGATCTTAAGAAAGTTGTTTCAGAGAAAAAGCCGGATGCTGTTTTGGGATACAATGCAGCAGGCAAACATTTGGATATCGTTCGGGTATGTGCGCCATTGGGTATTTCAGTGATGGTTGAAAAGCCTTTGGCCGCAAACTTATCACAGGCCAGGCAAATAGAAACCCTGGCTAATAAGTTTCACATTAAAGTATTGACCAATTATGAAACCACATGGTATCCTTCATACCAGGATGTATACAACACAGTGACAAGCGACAGCATTGGTGCCATCAAAAAAATGGTAGTGCATGACGGGCATCAGGGGCCGAAAGAAATAGGGTGCAGTAAAGAGTTTTTAAGCTGGTTGACTGACTCTGTTTTAAACGGTGCCGGTTCGCTGAATGATTTTGGTTGTTATGGCGCAGACCTGATGACGTGGTTTATGCACGGCCGCAAACCCATTGCAGTAACTGCTATTACAAGGCATTATAAGCCCAAGGAGTACCCGAAAGTGGATGATGATGCCACGATTATTTTAGAATATCCCAATTCAACAGGACAGATTGAAGCGTCATGGAACTGGCCATTTTCAATAAAAGATCTGGAAATATTTGGCGAAACAGGATACCTGCATGCACTCGATGGTAAGAATATCGTGAGCCGAATGAGGGAAAATATTAAAGGGACTAAAGTGGCCGATGCATTATCTGCTCCTGTTAATGACCCGATCAATTACTTAACAGCAGTTCTTAGCTATACAATTTCGGGAACGAATGATCAATCATCCCTTCAATATAATATGGTTGTAATGGAGATACTGGATGCTGCCAAGAGATCAGCTGCTACGGGCAGGAGAATAGTTTTATAGGTTCAAGAACCGGGGAGTAAGCTGTGATTAAGATTTGTAAAGGCCTCATTATTTTTCGCGGAAGATAATGCCTGGTCATGTTCTGGTCCAAAATTAGAGAACAACAACTTTTCCCGATTCTACAATGCCCATGCTGCTCTTCCACTTCCAACCTTAAAATATCCGGGACAACAAAAGACGCCGCTGTTGGTGTTTTTTGCGCCAGCTTTGTGGGCTGGCATCGCTAACAGAAGTATTAAAGCATCCAATCTATTTTTAACCGAATCCGATTGCTATCGGATCTTTTCGCCAGTTGCTTAAAACCTTGCTGAGAACAGATGCCTGGTTTTTTGTCAACCTTTAAAACAACCATATTTGTCCTGATCAACGATTTTTAAAAAATCTTTTAATTGCTCCACATTTGGCGGCGGTTCATACAAATGCCATTTATTGTCTGCCCGTTTCCAATAAATTTTCCAAATATTTTTGTTCTTTACAAATGTCGACTTTGCATAACCACTTGTCAACACCTCATTTGGATTTCCCCAATAGGGTCTGATTTCATTCAAAATAATGCTTTGGTTTTCTATCGCATAACTTAAATCAATGTTGTGCATGATTTCAGGGCGTGGTCTTACCTTAGAAATGTAATTCTCCATGATTTCAATAATGTCAATCGATTTATTTAAGTCAAATGCCATAATGAAAATTAGAAGTCAGTATGATTTGTGGATTGCTTGTCATGGTTTCCACTGGTCTAAAATATTATAGATGATAGGCGCTAATGATATAAATATTTTAGATTTACGATTTTCTAAAATAAGGAAAGATTTACTTATATTCAATCCGCAACTCCATTCGGTATTGTTAGTTTTTGCCTGGCTGCTTGACCATCGGCACATCCTGCCCCGCTTTTCTGCGGGGAACACTGAACAACGGGAGGCGTAGCTTCACAGAGGTGGGGTATTATTTTAGGAACACCAATACCTGCATAAAATTTTTCCCTTAAGATAAGAATAATATAATATTGAAAATTTTTTCAAGCGTCAAACAAATCGTAACATTACGATTTGTTTGACCTAACGGGGACCGATTAAAATTTTTTCAATTCAAACTCTATTATATGCTCAATGTGTTATTCGTATGTGTTCATAATTCAGCCCGAAGCCAGATTGCAGAGGCTCACCTCAATCTACTGGGGAAAGGAAAATTCTATGCCGAAAGCGCCGGACTTGAACCGGGAAAATTAAACCCCAATGTTGTAGCAGTTATGCAGGAATCGGGAATTGATATAAGTCATCATCCTGCCACTTCCGTATTTGACAGGTTCAAGGAAGGCAAAAGGTACGATGCAATAGTAACGGTTTGTGATGCGTCCAACAGCGAAAGATGTCCTATCTTCCTGGGAAAGACAAAACGCATAGCATGGTCCTTTGAATACCCCGCTTCTTTTACCGGAAGCAAAGAAGAAATAATGGAAAAGACAAGGAAAGTAAGAGACGAAATAAAAGACAAAATAACAGCTTTTATCAGGGAGGCCGGGAATTTAAGCTACTGGATTTAAGATTAATATAACTGAAACAATGAGTGTAAATAATTGCGCCCCGGCAAACGAAAGAAAGAAACTGGGTTTCTTAGACCGCTACCTGACCTTATGGATCTTTCTGGCAATGATCATCGGAGTGGGAACAGGCTATCTTTTTCCTTCCTCCTCCGCCTTCATCAATTCATTTTCGTCCGGAACCACCAATATCCCATTAGCAATAGGGTTGATCTTAATGATGTATCCCCCATTTACAAAAGTAAAGTATGAAAAGCTCAAAGAAGTTTTCAAAAACACTAAGATTTTAGGCGCTTCTTTACTTCTCAACTGGATCATCGGTCCGGTACTGATGTTCTTTTTAGCAATTATTTTTTTACATAACTATCCTGCCTACATGGAGGGACTTATCCTGATCGGCGTTGCCCTATGCATTGCCATGGTAATTGTCTGGAACGAACTGGCGGGAGGAAGCCGTGAATATGCTGCCGGCCTGGTAGCCCTGAATAGTATATTCCAGGTTTTATTATACAGCATTTACGCTTACGTGTTCATCACAGTACTTCCTCCTCTGTTTGGCTTCAGCGGTTCTGTGGTAAATATTACTATTGGCCGGATCTCAAAAAGCGTGGCTATCTACCTCGGCATTCCTTTTGCAGCAGGATTTTTAACCCGGTATTTCCTGTTACAATTGAAAAGCAAAGAATGGTATGAGACAAGGTTCCTCCCCGTCGTTTCTCCCATCACCCTTATTGCATTGTTATTTACTATTGTGATCATGTTTAGCCTGAAGGGAGCGTTGATCGTTCAGATACCATTGGATGTATTAAGAATTGCAATTCCCCTCGTGATATATTTCGCTATAATGTTCTTCTTAAGCTTCCTGGTAGGGAAGGATTGGAAGTTGATTACTTCACCAATGCCTCCATAGCCTTCACGGCAGCCGGAAATAATTTTGAGCTCGCTATTGCCGTATCTATCGGGGTTTTCGGCATTAACAGCGGCCAGGCTTTTGCAGGTGTTATCGGCCCTCTTGTTGAAGTACCAGCCCTGATATCTTTGGTAAACGTTGCGTTTTGGTTGAGAAAGAAATATTATTTGAATGCAGGGAAGGAAAGTATTGATAGGTGAGTTTTGTACGAAGTAACTGAAAATTATTGTCCGGCGGGGTTTACATAACACAAACTTCAAAATTTATATAAGCAAAATTGTAACCCCGACGACAAAAGTATTCCTATTCCTGAAGGGTGTCCTCACCCGAAATTTCTGAAATACTCTTTTGAATAAGCCATTCATTTTCTTACTACCATTCCCGCAATTTATTTTTTAAGACCACGAGAATCCGTCTTAAATTGAATTATATTTGATCAGCAGCGGAAGTTCTTAGACGAAATGACGTTAGCGGTAAGCAAATTAAGTCTCTCTAAAATAATTAAGAAATGGATCAAAAAACAAGGAATTATATATTGACTCAGCCTGCGGACAGGCAAGCCATCTTATCAGACATCCACTCAATAATTCTTGACAAAGACAAATCTGTAATTTCTGAAATTGCACCAATGATGGGGAAGGAGATGATTGTTTATAAGAGCAATGGAATGATGAAATATGGGCTTGCAGGAGTAAAGAATTACATGTCATTTCATGTTTTGCCAATTTATGGTTCAAAAACACTTTTCGATAAGTATAAATCGCTTTTAAATAAGGCAAATTTTCAAAAAGGTTGCATAAACTTTGACAAAGGCGAGAAAATGCCTTTAGATATAGTTCGGCAGTTAATCTCAGATTGTTCCAAAGTAGACCTGGTGAAAATTAGGGAGGACCAATTAAAAGAAAGAAAATTAAAGGCAAAAGCAAAAAACTGATTTTTTTTGCTTTAAATAATTCATCATCGCTGACAAAAATTTCCTGCACTAACTTGACCCGGCTGCGAGATAAAGTTAAACTGATATTTAGGATTTGCATTTGCTCAACTTCAATTGGCGAAAGCCAAGATTAAAATATTGAAAATAAACTTATGAATTAAGTCCGGGCCGAGTTTTCCTGCCAGGGACTCGGCGTGCAAAATATGAAAAGCGAGATTATTTATTCAATTTACGGCCGGGTCCTCTTCGAGAGAATCAACTAAGACCTTAAAACCGCATTTGCAAATCATAAAAAATATTCAGTTCTTACCCTGCTTAAATAAATAATAATAATGAAAAAAGCAATTGCCTTATGCCTGATGTTGTTTGCCTTAACCGTTATAAAAACTTTTGGCCAGCTTCCAAAAATTATAGAAAAGAATGGCAGGCATGCTTTGCTGGTTGATGGAAAACCATTCTTCATTCTTGGCGGACAGGCTCACAATTCCAGTGGATGGCCCGGTATGTTGCCAAATGTATGGGCTAACATTGAGGCCATGCACGCCAACACACTCGAAATGCCCATCTATTGGGAGCAGGTGGAGCCGGAACCCGGCAAGTTTGACTTTTCTTTGATTGATACACTGCTGGTGCAATCCCGGAAAAATAAGGTGCATCTTATATTGTTGTGGTTTGCAACCTGGAAGAATGGCAGCAATCATTATATACCGGAATGGATGAAACGGGATGCGGATAAATATCCCAATATAACAGGGAAAGACGGCAAGCCCGTTGATTCTCCATCCCCCAATTTCCCGGCAACTATGGATGCAGATATCAAAGCTTTTACGGCAGTAATGAATTACCTGAAAAATGCAGACAGGCAACATTCGGTAATTATGGTGCAGGTGGAAAATGAATCCGGGGCATGGGGAAGTGTGAGAGATTATTCGCCAACGGCGCAAAAATTATTTGAAGGCCCGGTACCTGCGGAATTGCTGACTCCAGATGTCCTTGCTGCGCTAAACGTTCCGGCGGGTACGACAGGTAGCTGGCAGCAGGTTTTTGGAGACAGAGCTGATGAATATTTCCAGGCCTGGTCCGTTGCCCTTTTCGTAAGTAAAGTAGCGGCAGCAGGCAAAGCGGTGTACCCGCTGCCTATGTATGCGAATGCAGCACTGCGTGACCCGCTCACCAACCCTATGGCAAATACGTACGAAAGTGGCGGACCTACTGACAATGTGATTCCGATCTGGAAGGTAGCTGCTCCATCCATAGACCTCGTGGCTCCGGACATTTATATTGACGGAAGTGAAAAAATACTTAAGGTATTAGGATTGTATTTCCGTCCGGACAACGCCCTTTTTGTTCCCGAGGCAGGCCTCAGTTCAGATAAAGCAAAATATCTTTATGAAGTAATAGCCCATGGAGGTATAGGCTTTTCACCCTTTGGCATAGACGATAACGGAGATGTAAAAAAAGATCCGGAACTTGCCAGACGCATTGCTCCTCTTGCACAGGAATATGCTATGATAACTCCTATGATGGGGGAGTTGGCGCAATGGAGTTTTGGAGGGAAAATAAGGGCAGTTACAGAGCGTGAAGATTTCGGGAATCAAACAATAGACCTTGGTGCATGGGAGGCAATAGTGATGTTTGGCGGAGACGGCAGAGCGAATGCTGAACCTGTAAATACCAAACCAATCGGGAAAATGATGATCGCGCAACTGGAGGAAAATAAGTTCATTCTAATTGGCACAGGTTGCCATATCACGTTCCGGCCCACAGGTAAAAATACAGGTAGGGCATGGGAATATGGAAAAGTAGAAGAAGGAAAATATGAAAATGGAGTATTTAAACGATTACGCATTCAAAACGGGGATGAAACAGATTGGGGAGGACCGGGATTCGGCGACACACCAACTGTCTTACTGACAACACTTATTGTGAGGTGAGTTTTTTACGATCAAATGAGGGATAAAATAATAAATTAAATAAGCCTTTATAAAAACAATATTTGTTTCAACGAATTCAAATGCCTGATCTAAAAAGCGTAATTCATTTTATAAAGCAGATCCTTTATGCAAAAATTAAAAAATACTTTTTTACTTAGTTATTTCCTGCTTATGTTAATACAATCTTTCGGACAATCTGACCCGGGAACTTACAATGTAAAAAATTATGGCGCCACAGGGGATGGTATTACTTTAGATTCCAAAGCAATTAATAAGACTATTGAAACTACTGCTGCTGCCGGGGGTGGGGAAATTATTATTCCCGCAGGGAAATATGTATGCGGTTATCTCCACCTGAAAAGCAATATTCACCTCGTTCTTCAGCAAGGGTCTGTATTGATTGCAACAGATGAAAACCCGGAAGAAAATTTTGATCCAGCGGAACCAACGATCAATAAAACCTACCAGGATTACGGACACAGCCATTTCCATGACGGATTTATATGGGGTGACAGTCTGCATGATATTTCTATAACTGGCCCGGGGATGATATGGGGTAAAGGATTAATTAAAGACTGGGAAAAAGACAGCAGGGAAGCAAACAAGGCGATTAGCCTGTATCGTTGCCGTAATGTTATCATACGAGACATAACCATTCTCCATGGAGGCTGGTTTAGTATACTGGCAACAGGAGTCGATAACCTGACGTTAGATAACGTAAAGATCGACACTAACCGTGATGGTATGGATATAGACTGCTGCAGGAATGTCCGCGTTTCCAATTGCTTTGTAAATTCACCCTATGATGATGGTATTTGCTTAAAAAGCAGTTTTGCACTGGGCTATTTTAAAGCAACGGAAAATGTGACCATCACCAATTGCCAGGTTAGCGGTTTTGATGAAGGCACTTTACTGGACGGCACTTATCAGCGCTCCGATAATCCGGAATATCATTTTTCACCAACAGGAAGAATAAAATTTGGAACTGAATCAAACGGGGGTTTCAAAAACATAACGATTTCAAATTGTGTTTTCGAATATTGCAAGGGCCTGGCACTGGAAACAGTTGATGGCGCTCTCCTGGAAGATGTAACGATAGATAATATTACCATGCGTGACATTGTGAATGACCCTATTTTCCTGCGCCTTGGAAGCCGCATGCGTGCTCCTGCGGGCACCCTTGTTGGAAAATTGCAACGCATCATGATAAGTAATGTGGAAGTGTACAACGCAAATTCATCATACGCCTGCACCATAAGTGGAATTCCGGGTCATAACATTGAAGATGTACAGCTTAATAATATTTCTCTTTATTTCGCAGGAGGCGAATCATTAGCCACAAATGTTCAAATACCTGAAAAGGAAAATTCCTATCCTGAACCCGGCATGTTTGGCAATACCGGATCAGGCGCTTTTTTAGTAAGGCATGTAAATAATCTTCAATTAAACAACATCATGATCAAACATATCACTAAAGATGAAAGGCCTCCTTTTATCTTTGATGGTGTGAGTAATGTTTCCATGAGTAATGTTACTTCTGATGGGAAAAAGATTGATAAATGAAAAAAGAAATAATGATTCATATTCTCAATAACGTTTTCTGATGTTGCATTACTTATGAGATAATTGTAAATCTATTTTTTCTGCCAGTAATTCTATATTCCATTAGATACATTAATCGAAAACCTTTGAACATAAGCTCAGGAAATTATTTGATCTGATTATTTCTCTAACTTAGCGGCTCCAAAATCAGCCTTCTACTTCAAATCACCTTCTATGGTAAGATCAATTTCTTTGTCCGCCATTTTTTGCCTGGCGTTAGCCTACCTCAATGCACAAAAACTGCCAATGCCTCCGGATATAAGGCAAGCCTATCAATATGGAACGCGGTCTTTTAATGGTAAGCCCGGTAAAAAATACTGGGAGAACCATGGCCGTTATAATATTTCAATAATAGTAGCGCCGCCCGGCAGAAGTATTGAGGGTAAGGAAGAAATAACTTATTTCAATAACAGTCCGGATACTTTACGCAGTTTGAATATGAAGCTGATCCAGAACGTTCACCGTGCCGGGGGAAGGGGCGGAAAACCTGATACTACACTCTCCATACGGGTAGATAAGATACAGATAAATGGCGTCCGGGCCGAATGGGACAACAGTAAGGCTATAATCACCAATCAAATGGTTGATTTAAATAAGCCGCTAATGCCGCACGACTCTGTAAAGCTCAACATCACCTGGCACTATCAATTGTTTAAAGGGTTCGGGCGCGAAGGTGTAATTGATTCAACTACTTTTTTTATCGCTTATTTCTACCCGAGAGTATCTGTCTATGATGATTATAAGGGATGGGATACACAGCCGCATACCGGGGCGCTGGAATTTTATAATGATTTTAATGATTATACGCTGAGTGTAACCGTTCCCAAAAATTTTATTGTATGGGCTACCGGTACTTTGCAAAATCCAACACAGGTTCTGCACCCGGAATTTGCCGGGAAATTGCGGGAATCCATGACAAGCGATTCTACCATACATATTGTCACTTTGCAGGACCTGGCCAATAAGAATATAACCGCACAAAATGAAACAAACACGTGGATATGGACGGCTGCTAATATCACCGATGTAGCCTTAGCTGTGAGTGACCATTACGACTGGGATGCAGCAAGCGTAGTGGTGGATGATAATACACATCGCCGCACAAGCGTTCAGGCTGCCTTCGCTGATGCGTCGGAGGATTTTCATCATTATGTGCAATTCGCACGGAATTCTTTAGACTGGTTCTCGTATAATTTGCCCGGCGTTCCCTACCCGTTTCCAAAAACTACCTCGATACAGGGCTTTGCCGATATGGAATACCCTATGATGGTGAATGACAGTCATACCAAAGACCTGCAGATTGCACAATTAGTGCAGGATCATGAAATAGCGCATACGTATTTCCCTTTTTATATGGGCACCAATGAAAGCCGCTATGCATTTATGGACGAAGGATGGGCAACAACACTTGAACTGCTTATAGGAACGGAGGAATTTGGAAAGAAAGCCGCGGATGATTTTTACAAAAAGTTCAGAGTGAACGGTTGGATAAAAGGGCCGCATGAAAAGGAAAATCCTATCATAATACCTTCACCGGAGGTAACTTTTGGAGCGGGCAATAATGCGTATGGCAAACCATCTTTAAGTTACCTGGCGTTAAAGGACATGCTGGGCGATGAATTATTTAAGAAGGCCCTGCATACTTATATGAACAATTGGAATGGGAAGCATCCAATACCCTGGGATTATTTTTACTCCATGAAAAAGGGTTCCCGCAAAAAACTCGATTGGTTTTTCTATAACTGGTTTTTCACTAATTATTATATTGATCTGGCTCTTGAAAGGGTGGAAAAGTCTTCCGGTAAATACATTTTATCCATAAAAAATATTGGGGGCTTTGCGGTACCGTTTGATGTGAACGTAACTTACGCTGACGGTACAACGAAAATTTTTCACCAGACGCCCATAGTATGGAAGCATGATCAGAAAAATATTTCCGTAAAAATCAAAACCTCCGGGGAAGTAAAATCTATCACGCTGGATGGCGGTATATTTATGGATGCGGATATGAAGGATAATACATGGAATGCGAATTAATCAATTATTTCCCGAGCGACTCCTTGTGTGGACGGCGGGCGGGCAAAATAAAATTATTCATCCAAAAATGTCTCCATGCATACATTATAGGCCGGAAGCTAAAATAATTTTATATTAACATCTTTACCATTATACATAACAACCTTATCTGTCTGCCTTGTTTCTGCTACACCAGCCCCTTTGTTTTCATTAACCACAACTACATTAAAAATTCTTTTCTGCAACATGCCGGGGAATGAACGTTTGCGGTTAGTAATGCTTAATATTTTCGCGGCATCATTCCATTTAAAAGTAAAAGTGGCATATTGCCCATTTTCGTAATTGTAGGTATCATTAACATCCTCATATAAAGTGAAACTTCCGTCAGCGCCGGGATAAATTCTTAACTCGATAGTATCTTCAGGTTTTTGCGTAGCCCATTCCATTACTTTTCCCATCGGCACGATGGAACCGGCTTTTACATACAAAGGCATTATATCTATAGGAGCAGCAGCGTCTATAGCCTGGCCTCCCGAAAGTTTCTTCCCCGTCCAAAAATCAAACCAGTCGGCGCCTTTTGGCAAATAAACTTTTCTTGTTTTGGTTGATGTATTGGCAGGGTCATTTGAATATAACTGTTCTGTAACGGGGTTGACTAAAAAAGCGGGGCCAAACATGTATTCATCAGGAATGGAAAAGACCGCTGTATCTTTTCTGAAGTCAAAAGGCAGCGACCGCATGATTGTATAATTGTCCAAAGTTACTTTAGCTCCTAAGGAATAATTATAAGGCAGTAAACGATAACGCAGGTCATCGAACTTTAATAAAATGATTCTTGTTTCTTCATCCCAGTTTTTGGAAAACAAAGCGCGTTCGCCTCTGCCGTGAATGCGCATGATTGGGCAGAAGGTGCCGAACTGAAACCACCTGGTAAACAACTCTCTGAAATCGGGCCTTGTCCAATCGGGTATGCCTGTTGAATTTGTCCTGGTAATATAACCGCCGATATCAGATGTCCAGTATGGAATGCCTGATGAACATGCATTGATGCCCTGCGTTACCTGGTCTTTAAAATCATGAAAGGTGCTGGATATATCTGATGACCATAACGTGGCAGCATTGCGCTGCTGGCCTGCAAATGTTTGTCGGGTTAAAAGGTATATCCGTTTGCCCGGGATATCTCTACGCCATTTGTTGTACAAACCTACTGTGTGCATCAAAGAATAGGTGTTGAAATAATCAATTCCTTTGCCGGTATAAAAATTGGCTTTCTTTCTGTCGTTAGGGTCTTCTGTATCCGGCTCACATTGGTCAACCCACCAGGCATCCCATCCGTACCGTTTTATCAAACTATCCCTTGCCTGGTCCCAATACATTTCACGGGCTTTAGGGTTGTGTGCATCATAGTAGGTATCACGTGTATGTACCAAAAAATTGTCCCATGTGATAGAAGTTAAATTGCCTGCGGCTTTCAATGCATTAAAGTTGTTGGTGCCGCTTCCAAAGCAAGGCCAGATAGAGATCATTGCATGAAAATGTTCGTTGTGCAACTGATCAACCATGGCTTTCGGATTCGGATAAGCGATAGGATTCATTACATGCGAACCGATGGGTAAGGGGTACCAGTAATACCAATCCTGCACAATTACATCTACCGGGATATGGGCCTTTCGGTAAGCTGCTGCAGGCGCCAGCACTTCCTCCTGCGTTTTATACCTGTCCTGCGATTGAAACAAACCAAATGCCCATTTTGCATACATCGGCGCCCTGCCAGTAAGGTTTCGGTATGAGTTGATAATATTATCGAATGCAGGGCCGTAGAAAAAATAATAATCCACCATTTTACCGCTCTCTGAAATATAGGTGAATTGCGTATTATTATTTTCAGCTCCATAAAATTTTGATTCGGCGTAGTTGTCCCACATCAACCCATATCCTTTAGTTGAAAGCATTACAGGTACCGCTCCGGTCAGATATTTTATGGCCATATCCTGGTTCCTTCCTTTATAATTGATGGATAAAGAATCCAAAGGATGGCAGCCTAAACCAAACAGGCCTTCACCGGCGGGAGATTGAAAGGTTGTGGCACAGCTATAGGTTTGAATACCGGCGACTGTGGTATCCTGCATTACTTTATTATGCTCATTTGCTTCTGCAAGAATGACATTGTTCTGCAGATCAGAATAAGTTATTGCTTCTGAATTTTTATTGACGAGGATCTTCAGTTTGGCAGTTGTAATAATTATTTGGTTACCTTTTTCTGCTATGCTGAAATTTTTCAGATAAGAATTTACGGGCTCCACAACCAGGGATTTTTTAGCTTCAATTTGTTGCAGGCTGGTAAATTTTACTTCCACAATGTCATCTTTCAATAGATAAATATTCATAGCGCCTTGTTTTAAAAGGCAGCTAATGCCAAAGTTTGTTTTATTATAAGAAATTATATGTGCAGGA
>ODAK010000621.1_pt1 | contig 40601 bp, 26 predicted proteins | sample 1539591 | NCBI WGS metagenome assembly ODAK01 (sample SAMEA3539303, study PRJEB22396) | soil metagenome | biome: tundra; feature: field; material: soil | place: USA | collected 2010-05 | depth 0.15 m | reverse complement strand
CTCTCCCTCCGAGGGAGAACGCTCCTCCGTCGCCGGAAGGCACTCTCCCTCCGAGCGAGAGCGCTCCTCCGTCACCGGAAGGCACTCTCCCTCCGAGCGAGAGCGCTCCTCCGTCACCGGAAGGCACTCTCCCTCCGAGCGAGAGCGCTCCTCCGTCACCGGAAGGCACTCTCCCTCCGAGCGAGAGCGCTCCTCCGTCACCGGAAGGCACTCTCCCTCCGAGGGGCTTTGCCTCCAAAGGGCCCGATGATCCGTAAGTCCGCAGCCTGCCTCCAAAGTACCCCGATCGGCGCGACCCGCCCGGCTTATGATCCGCATGTATGGTCATCGGCCCCGACAAGGCGCTCAATTTCGCGGAGCGGATCGAGAAGAAATGGCAGAGCTGGAGCTGGCGCATGAAGCTCGCCGCTGGAGCGATCCTGTTGCTGGCCATAGTGGTAGCAATTTCCGGAGCGAAGATCGTGGTCGACAAGGCATGGCGCGAGAAACCTTCAGAGCCAGCGCCAGTAGCGTCACCTGTTGCCAGTGGCGCCATCGTGCCAGCCCCAGCAGTACCAGTGCCACCGTCGTCAGATGTGGCTATCACTGGTCCGCTCCGACCTGGCCGCGAACCGACGCCGCCGAACGGATGCGACGACCCAGATTTTGCCAACGCGTTCAAGATCGTGTTCGGGAAACTAGCCGCAGCGTGCTCCGGTAAAGGTAAATACACCGCGCTTACGGTCGCGTCGTGTCCGGTGCTTACCATTGATGGGACGCCTGAAGGCATCAACGTTGAAGCCGAACTATATGACGAGACAGGGAAATGGATAGCCAGCGTCCACGATAATGTTGTGGACGCGATCGCAGGCGGCCGCGTCCACGTTGACCGCAGTGGCGGCCTGAATTCTCTACTCGTCAGAGACGACCACTTGGGAGAGTTATTGTATGTCAGGTATGTGAATCAAAATGCAATCGTGGTGCGCGGACAATTCGGGTGCAAAGGGCACCCTCTTGTTTCCGTGACGGAAAGCGGCATCCGGAACGGCACAACCTCTATCGGTGGGGCCGGGTGTTTTGCGAATCTTGGCGGAATTCACTTCGACTAGGGCGAGCTTGTAAACTGTCCGCAATGTGGGCATGTCCCCGGCGCCGGGAACAGCCCCGCGAGCACGTCGTCGACCGACACCTTCGCGAGCCGCGCCACACGGAAGGCCATCATGGGCGTTACGACCTTTCCGCCGACGACGGAGCTGGCGGGCATCGGGGTGTCCTCGTGGATGCTCACTGTGGCGCTCCGCGAGGCCAGAAAAGAAGCGGGCGGCCGAGCATGAGCCCGACCGCCCCGGCTTCTACCGCTGCAACTTCGCTACGGGCGCCCAGCGGCTACAGCGCCCTCAGCCTATCGTTCGCATCGCCATGACGAGCTACCTCCGGGCACACGAATGGTGGTTCCGGGCGGCGCGTGTGCTAGGCTAGACACCGTCCCCGCTATGGAAACGGCTCTGGCCTCGCCGCCAGGATCGTGACGCAGACCCCGGCCGCAATCCGGGGTCTCGTCGTTTGTGGGGTCTACGGTTTTGCTAGGCGCTTGCCCCCTCTGACGGTTCGGCGAGGAAGTACCGGGTCGAGCCCTTAGGTCCCTCGCATCGAATCAGGTCGTTTTTCTTGAGCCTGTAGAGGTTCGAGTACACGCCTGGCGCATCGATTTTCCGCTTCTTCTGTGCGGCGGCAATGACCTCGTTCGAGGTTAAGCCGGGCGACGCGCCGATGATGGCCAGCAGGATCCCAGGGACCGTCTTTGTGTTTGGCGCGCCCCTAGGAGGGCTGGCCGGCGCGACGCTGTGCGTAGGCGCCTTCTGGCCCGGTAGCTCCGCGAGCATCAAGTCGATTTCCTGGATCTTTGCCACGTGTTCCGCTCGCTCAGCCAATAGCCTAGGGCGTACGTCAGCCGCCATGTTGACCAGCTCCTTGGCCTCCGCCAGGGCGCTAGCGGCCACGCCAGCGTGTCCGTTGGGCCCAACGCCATTGGTAGTCGACATGATTAGAGAAGCCTACTGCTAGGCTGCCCAGTTGGCAAGTCGACCGACGAGCGGCGCTAGTGACTGATCACTCACTGTACGCGCTCTGTACGTACAGAGCGTGCCCACAAACTAGCGCCGATGATCACGAAGTCGCCCGGGACGCAGGCTTTAGAGGCAAAGCCCCTCCGAGGGGGGCGCCCGTCCTGCACACGCGTGCGTATGTACGCGTCTAGAGCGAGCGGCGGCTAAGTGGAACGGGCTCGGCTCGGCGGTCGCCGCGCGGAAACGCACTTCCTGTGCGTTGAGCACGGCGAGCGTCGAGACGGGCTCGTTCCGCGACGCCGCCGCTCGCTCTAGTAGAGGCCGTAGCCGCGCCCCAGGAGCAGCGAGTAGACGTTGCAGCTCGCGTGGAAGCAGACCGCGGCCCCGATGCCTCCGGTTCGCGCGCGCAGCCACCCGAAGAGCAGCGCGGGGAAGAACACGGCGAGCCGCGCGGGGATCTGCACGGTCGCGAGGTGACCCACGGCGAAGATCGCGGCGGTCGCCAGGAGCCCGGGCCCGACGCTCGCGCCGAGCAAGTTCCATCGCGGCGCCCAGGCCTCGTCGAGTCGCGACTGCAGGTACCCGCGATAGAACGCCTCTTCGGGGAGCGCGATGACGAGCACCTGCCCCAGCACTTCGTTCGCGAGCTCGGCGGGCCTCATGCCCAGCGAGAACGTCATGCGCGGGTCCCACCACAGGCGCCAGAGGAGGAAGAAGGGAACGACGACGGCGGCCATGAGCCCGAGGGCCCAGGCGAAGGCGCGACCGGCCGCGCGGCTCGCGGCGCGCAGGTCGAGGCGCCCGGGGATGACCAGGCCGCCCAGCGCGAGTCCGGCGCGCCGGACCCGCTCGTCGTCTCCGCGCCACACGAGCGCCCAGGTCGCCGCCAGGAACGTCAAGCCGACCAGCGTCGTGTGCGTGCCCGTCGGCGCGACGCGCGCGATCACTGCCACGGCGAGGGTCACGTCGGCCGATACCCAGAGCGCCTCGATCGCCGCATCGGGCAGCAGAGCCCGAGGTTCGGCCGTCAGTTCCGGCATTGCAGGCGAGTCACGAACGCCTCGGTGTGCCCGGCCTCGAGATCGAGCCACGACACGAACCACTCCCCGCGCCCGCGTCCCGGCGCGATCCACGGCCGGGGCTGATCGCCCGTGACCTTCGCGAAGGTGGTCGTCGCGCCGACGCCGTCGCGCGAGATCGCCGCGACCCGAACGCGGCCCGCCTCGTAGTACGCGACCTCGGCGGCGCCGTCGTCGGTGAATGCGACCGCCGGGTGCCCGCCCTTCGGCGCGAAGCGCTTGCGCCAGAGGACGGTGCCCTTCGCCGCGTCGATCAGCGCGGCTTCGGCGCCGCCCTTGTCGACCTCGTGCCACACGAGGAAGCACGCGTCTTTCGTGCACGCGATCGACGGGTAGTCGCCGCCGATCCTGTCTTCGTTGACCGCGACGGTGTCCGACAGCTCGGGCTTGCCGGCCTTCTCGGTCAGGCCCCCGGTGGTGAGGTCGGGCGAGTTGAGCGCGATGCGCATCCGCTCGACGGAGCGCTGCTTGTCGCGCTCGAGGGCGTACGCGACGAACAGGTTGGTGTTCGACACGGCCAGGCTCGGCGCGCTGACCTGCGTGACTTTCGCTTTGTCGGCCTTGTCCGAAGTCTTGTCGGGCGCGTAGTCGGTGGCTCGCACTTCGGGCCCGCGAGGCAGGAGCTCGGGGTCGAGGTGCCGGAGGAACACGTCGTCGCCGTCCTTGTCGGGGCTCGCTTGCCAGCCGACCCAGAAGCCGCTCCCGTCCGGGGCGCGCTCCATCGAGGGCCAGTAGTTGCCGGCCTTCGCCGCGCCGACGCCGATGCTCATGCCGCCGATGCGCCCGTTGGCGTCGAGCCATCGGACCTTGACGCCCGGCTCGCGCCCGCTCTTGTCCCAGAAGAGCAAGACCACTCGATCGTCGACCGCGAGGAGCTCCGGCCGCATCGCGTAGTCGGCCTCGGGGGTCAGGTCGCGGGCCGCGGACGTCGGGCGGCCCGTGGGGTCGACGAGCACGGAGTACACGTGGTCGTGGCCCGGCTGCTCGTGGTCGTCGGTCCACGCGACGAGCGCCCCCTTCGAAGTCACCGCGACCGCGGGCCGACCGATGTTGCCGCCGTAGCCCATACGCGGATGCGAGAACGCGACCATCTTGCACGGGCCGGTGGCGGCGGCGCCGAGCTTCACCTGGTCGAGGAACGACTTGGCTACCGCTGCGCCGCCCGCGTCGGACGCGTCTTTGAACTTGCGGAGCGCTCCGTCGAAGTCGCCCGCGACGAGGAGCTGCTGGCCCTCTTCGATGGGGCCGACCCACTTCGGCTGCTCGGGCGCGGCGGGCGGCGGAGCGGTGGTCGAGTCCGGCGGAGCGGCGGCGGTGGCCGCCACGGCGGATGGAGGTGCCGGCGCGAGCCGGCTCGCGGCCACGCGCGGGCGCACCACCTTCACGTATCCGAACCAGCCCCCGGTGCCCACGCCGGCGAGCACGATCATCCACAGGAAGAGGCGCCCGACCAGCACGCCCTTGCGCTTTCGCGAGACGGGCGGCGGCTCCTCGGGCGCCGCCGTCGGTGGCATCTCCGTCGCGCTCAGCGCCGAGCGGCGCGAGCTCAAGGTCAGCAGATCGAGCGGCTCGCTCTCTTCGGTGGGGTCGGCGTCCGCCGTCTTGATCCCCGAGCCTCGCCGCGACGAAGGGGCCGTGTCGCCGTCTCGCTGAACCTCTTGAAGACCGGCGATCGCCTCGAGCTCGATCTGGCTCGGCGCCCCCGCTGCGCTGGCCAGCGAGATGGGCCCGACTTCGAGCGCGCGAGCGAGGTCGTCGGACAGCTCCTTGGCCGTCTGGAAGCGCGCGTTCGGGTCGCGCTCGAGCGCGTGCTTGAACCAGGCGTCGAACGTGGTCGGCAGGTCCGGTCGGAACCGGCTCGGCATCGGGAGCGGCGACGCGGCGATCGCGGCGAAGGTCATCGCCACGCCTTGCTCGGTGTTCCATACCGGCCGGCCCGTCAGGCACTCGAACGCCATGCAACCGAGGGCCCAGAGGTCCGCGCGCTGATCGACGCTCCCCTGCCCCTTCACCTGCTCGGGCGACATGTACGCGGGCGTCCCGAAGACGGCGCCCTCGCGCGTGAGCCGCGCGGTCTTCTCGTCGGTCTTGACCGGCGAGTAGAACTTGGCGAGACCGAAGTCGAGGATCTTGGCGATCTCTTCGCCATCTTCGCCTTTGCAGAGGTGAATGTTCTCGGGCTTGAGATCCCGGTGAACGATGCCGATGGCGTGGGCCTTGGTGAGGCCTTTGGCGACCTGGGTGATGATCCGGACGGTCGTGTCGGCGTCGATGAGCCGCACCCGCGCCATGCGGTCGTAGAGCGATTCGCCCTCGAGCAGCTCCATCGCGATGAAGGGCCGGCCGTCTTCGAGTCGGCCCGAGTCGTACACCTCGACGATGTACGGACTTTTCACACTCGCGGCCGCTCTCGCCTCGCGCATGAAGCGCTCGATGACGATCGCCGAGTTCGCCAGCTCGGCCGCGAGCACCTTGATGGCCACGCGCTTGCCGATGTTGATGTGCTCCGCCTCGTAGACCGCGGCCATCCCACCGCGGCCTAGCTCGCGGGTGACCCGGTACTTGCTGACGAGCAACGTACCGACGCCGATCTTATTCTCAGGGTGGGCGGAGGCCATTGAGGGACGCGGGTCGGCCCCGGACCTGAAACTTACGACGTTTCGCGCCGTGGCCAAAGCCCGTAAGTCGGCGGCGGCGTGGAACGCCCGGGGGGACGGGACGCGGACGCCATTCGCTAGCCCAGTCGCGAGCCGATTCGTGAGGCAATTCGCGGCGCCTCGTCGCCAGCTTGGCCGTGCCGCATTCGTTCGTCGATCTCGGCATGGGCCCGCCATGGCGGATGTCGTATACGGGCGCTAGGCTCGACCCCGCTGATGCGCGAGCTTGCCGATGAACGCGAGGAGACGCGCGAGCGGCTCGTGGTCATCGGCGAAATCGCAGCCGAGGTCGCCCACGAGCTCCGGAACGTCTTGCAGATCATTTCAGCGAGCGCGTACGTCGCCCGGCAAGACGTCGATCGCGGAGACGCCACCGCCGCGAAGCCGCACGTCGTCAAGATCGAGAAGCATACGCGCATCGCCCACGCCATCGTCGACGACCTCATGGGGCTCGCCCGCGGCGAGCCGCTGCAGTCCGAGCCCATCTTGCTCGTCGACGCCATTGCCGTCGCGCGCGACGACCTCGCCGAGGCCGCGGCCTGGGACGACACGTTCGAGCCGCGCGGCATCCGTCTTCGCGCTCATCCGGGGCTCCTCGCGCGGATGTTCCACGTGCTCTACGAGAACGCGATCCACGCGAGCGCTCCGCGCGTTCCCACAATCGTCACCCGGGCGCGCATCGAGTCGGGGCGTGTCGTCATCGAAGTCGCCGATGACGGTCCCGGCGTTCCCGAAGCCATCGCGGCGCGCATCTTCGAGCCGCTGGTCACGGCGCGGGCCGGCGGGACGGGCCTCGGCCTCTCGCTCGCCCGTCGCATCGCGATGGCTCATGCGGGCGCGATCACGCTGCTCGATCCCGTCGCCTCGCCCGGCGCGACGCCCCCCGGAGCGACCTTCCGCGTCGAGCTGCCGGGCTCGGGCTAGGTTGCGATGAGGCCGATCCGGCTGCGCGGCGCACGCGCTCACAACCTCAAGAGCGTCGACCTCGTCCTCAACCCCGGAGAGCTCGTGGCCCTGACGGGCCCGAGCGGCGCGGGCAAGTCGTCGCTCGCGCTCGACACGCTGTACGCCGAAGGGCAGAGGCGGTTCGTGGAGAGCTTCAGCCCCTACGCGCGCCAGTTCCTCGAGCGGCTCGAGCGGCCACCGATGGACGAGCTCGCGCCCATCGCCGCGACGGTCGCGGTCGACCGGCGGGCGCCCGTGAAGTCGAGCCGATCGACGCTCGCGACCATGGCCGACCTCGAGCCCTACCTCGCGGGCCTCTTCGGGCGCGAAGCCATCCCCACGTGCCCGACGTGCGGACTCGACGCGGTCGACACCTCGCCGCGCGACGCCGCCGCGAAGCTCGCCGAGACGCACGACGGCGCGCGCGCGATCGTCACGTATGCCATCCGGCTCGAAGACGCCGAGCAGTTCCTCGAGATCCGCGAGCGCCTGACCCAGAACGGATATCGCCGGCTGGTCGTCGGCGGCGTCGTCCGCGAGATCGACGAAGTGCGGCCCAGCGAAGCCACGTCGCCCGGCGTCCGGGTCGAAGTGGTCGTCGACCGCGTGACCGTGCGACGCACCGACGCGCGCCGCCTTCAAGAGGCGATCGAGGCGGCGTGGACCCACGGCCACGGCCACGCCGAGCTCCGGGTCGACGAAGGCAAGACCAACGCCGCGCACGACGCGAGCCACGGGCACGACGTGAATGGAGCGACGGCCGCGCACGCCGCGCCCGGTCCCGGCAGCCACGTCAGCGTGCGCCGCGGGCTCGTGTGCCCGGCGTGTTCGCGTCAGTTCGAGCCGCCGCGTCCGGGGCTCTTCTCTTACAACTCCCCCTTCGGCGCCTGCGAAGCGTGCCGCGGGTTCGGCCGCGTCATCGCCGTCGACTGGGCCAAGGTCGTCCCCGATGCCAGCCGCTCGCTGAAGGCGGGCGCGATCAAGCCGTGGAGCGGCGCAAGCACGACCTGGGAGCGCGGCATCCTCGAGAAGTTCTGCAAGGCCCGCAAGATCCCGCTCGACGTCGCGTGGGCGAAGCTCACCAGCGAACAGCGCGCGCTCGTTCTCGACGGCGAAGGGTCCTGGCACAAGGGGAAGTACCCGGGCGTGCGCGCATGGTTCAAGTGGCTCGAGACGCGCACGTACAAGATGCACGTCCGCGTGCTTCTCTCGAGGTACCGCGAGTACACCCTCTGCGAGACGTGCGACGGGTCCCGCCTCAACGCGACCGCGCTCGCGTACCGCGTGGCCGGGTTGAACCTCGCGGCGTGGCACGCGCTGACCGTGACCGAAGCGCTCGAGCGCCTCCGCGCCTTCCCCGCCCGCGACCCGCAAGGCAAGCGCGTGAAAGAGCAGCTCGAGTCGCGCCTCGGCTACCTCGACGCGGTCGGCATCGGATACCTGACGCTCAATCGCCAGGCTCGGACGCTCTCCGGAGGCGAGGCGCAGCGCGCCGGCCTGACCACGGCGCTGGGCGCCGCGCTGACCGGCACCCTCTTCGTTCTCGACGAGCCCACGGTCGGCCTGCACGCGGCCGACGTCCCGGCGCTGTCGCGCGTCCTGCGCGATCTCGCGCGTGGCGGGAACAGCGTCCTCGTGGTCGAGCACGAGCCGCTGGTCGTCCGCGCGTGCGATCGCGTCCTCGAGATGGGCCCGGGCGCCGGGCCCGCCGGCGGACAGATCCTGTTCGACGGGACGCCGGCCGAGCTGGCGAAGCGGCTCGATCTGCCCACGGGCAAGGCGTGGAGCGAGGCATCGCCCGGGTCTGCCAGGTCCGCGGGCTCGGCGCGCTCGCCTTCGGCGGCTCGTTCGCGCCGGCCGGGCCGCGCGTGGCTCGAGGTCCGCGGAGCGCGTGAGCACAACCTCCGCGGCGTCGACGTGCGCTTCCCGCTCGGGGTCTTGTGCGCCGTCACCGGCCCGAGCGGGTCGGGAAAGTCGACGCTCGTGCACGACGTCCTCTATCGAGCCGCGGCCCGAGGGCTCGGGAACTTCGCCGTCGACAAGCCGGGCGCCCACGACGCGCTCGACGGTCTGGGGCAAGTGACGCGCGCGGTGCTCGTCGATCAGTCGCCGCTCGGCCGCACGGCGCGCGGCAACCCCGCCACGTACGTCAAGGCGTGGGACCGGGTGCGCGCCCGCTTCGCCGCCGAGCCCGAGGCGAGTCGCCGCGGCCTGACGGCGGCCAGCTTTTCGTTCAACGTCCCCGGCGGCCGCTGCGAAGAGTGCTCGGGTGAGGGCTACGAGACGGTCGAGATGCAGTTCCTGGCCGACGTGCAGCTGCTCTGCCCCGTGTGCCAGGGCCAGCGCTTCAAGCCGGAGGTGCTCGCGGTCACGCACGAGGGGCGCTCGATCGCCGAGGTGCTCGCGATGAGCGTCGAAGAGGTGCTCGCGCTCTTCGATCCGAAAGACGATCGCGACTACGTCCTCCGGCGCACCCTCGACCCGATCGTGAAGGTGGGCCTCGGCTACCTGCCGCTCGGCCAGCCGCTCTCCACCTTGTCGGGCGGCGAAGCGCAGCGCCTGAAGCTCGCGCGGGCCCTCTCCGAAGAGGCCAAGGGCACGCTCTTCGTCGTCGATGAGCCGAGCGCGGGTCTCCACGCACAAGACGCGGCGTACGTCGTCAGCACGTTGCAGGGGCTCGTCGACGACGGCGGCAGCGTCATCGTCGTCGAGCACGATCTCGACGTCATCCGAGCCTGCGACTGGGTCATCGATCTCGGCCCCGGCGGCGGCCCCCACGGCGGCCACCTGGTCGCCGAAGGAACCCCCGAGCAGGTCGCCAAGACGCCCACGCGCACGGGAGAGGCCCTCCGAGATCGAGAAACAGGAAGACGGGAAGACGGGAAGACCAAAAAACAAGAAAACTTCCCGCCTTCCCGCCTTCCCGTTGATTCTCTCTCGATCGTGGTATCGCACGCGAGGGAGCACAACTTGAAGGACGTGTCGTGCGCGATACCGCACGGGAAGATCTGCGTGGTCACGGGGCCGAGCGGGTCGGGGAAGTCATCGCTCGCGTTCGATGTGGTGTTCGCCGAGGGGCAGCGGCGCTTCATGGAAACCCTGACGCCGTACGCGCGGCAGTTCTTGCCGACCTTGCCTCGGCCAGACGTCGACTCGGTCACGGGCGTGCCGCCTTCGATCGCGCTCGAGCAGCGGACGTCGCGCGGCGGCGCAAACTCCACGGTCGCGACGGTGACCGAGGTCGCGCACTACCTGCGCCTCCTCTACGCGAAGGTGGGCGAGCTCCACTGCCCCAAGTGCGACACCGTCGTGGCACCAAGGAGCGCCGACGCAGTCTTCGGGGGCCTCGTTCGCCCGCGGCGCGGCGGTACAGCGAAGCCGGCGGCGAAGCACACGCTCTACGCGCCCGCGGTGCGAGCGCGCAAAGGCACCTACCTCGATCTCTTCACGATGGCGTCGCGCGCGGGCGTTCAGGCCGCGCGGGTCGACGGAGCCATCGTGTCGATCGATCCGCCGCCGAAGCTCGCGAAGACCAGGGAGCACACGGTCGACCTCATCGTCTACTTCGGCAAGCTGGCCGACCTCGATCGCGCCACGTTCGATCGCGCGCTCACCTGGGGCGGCGGCGCGGTGCGCGTGGGAGAGGGGCCTCCGAACGCGGTGATCGGCCTCTCCGAGCAGATGCTCTCGACCGACCGCTCGTGCCCGCACTGCGGCACCGGCGTGCCCGAGCTCGACCCCCGGTGGTTCTCGTTCAACACCAAGCAGGGCCAGTGCGAGGCCTGCCTGGGCACCGGCGTCGAAGGCGGCCCGACCACCGTCGAAGAATACGAGCCGCCTTACGAGACGTGCGAGACGTGCCACGGTTCGCGCCTCAGCGCGGTACCTCGCGGCGTTCGCATGTTCGGGCAGTCGTACGCGGAGACCACAGCGCGATCGGTGGCCGGCGCGCTCGCCCAGATCGGGGCGTGGCGCTTCGACGCGAGGGACGCGATCATCGCCAAGGCGCCGCACGCCGAGCTCCTTCGCAGACTGACGTTCGTGCAGCAGGTGGGGCTCGGCTACCTAGCTCTCGATCGCCCGGCCAGCTCCCTCTCGGGCGGCGAGATGCAGCGCCTTCGCCTGAGCGCGCAGCTCGGGAGCGGGCTCACGGGCGCGCTCTACGTGCTCGACGAGCCGACGATCGGCCTGCACCCGCGCGACACGGGGCGGCTGATGGCCAACCTGAGGCAGCTCGCCGACATGGGCTCGACGGTGCTCGTCGTCGAGCATGACGCCGAGACGATCCGCGCGGCGGACCACGTCATCGACATCGGTCCGGGCGGCGGTCGCAACGGCGGTCACGTCGTCTCCGAAGGGCCGGCCACGCAGGTCCTCGCCGATCCGCGCTCGCCCACCGCGCGGGCCCTCCTCGAGACCGGTCGCCTCGATCGACCGAAACGCCCGATGGCCGACGCCTGGATCGAGCTCTCCGGCGCGCGCGCCAACAATCTCCGGAACGTCGATTTTCGCGTGCCCGTTGGGCGCATGTGCGTCGTCGCGGGGGTGAGCGGCTCGGGCAAGTCGACGCTCGTGCGCCACGTCTTCTATCCCGCGCTGCGACGCGCGCTCGGGCTCGTGTCGCCCGAGCCGGGCGAGCACGCGGGTCTCAAGGGCTACAAGGTCGTGAAGCGCGCCCTCGCCGTCGACCAGTCGCCCATCGGCCGCACCCCGCGCTCGGTGCCCGCCACGTTCCTCGGCGTCTGGGACGAAGTGCGAAAGCTCTTCGCCTCGCTCCCCGACGCGAAGATGCGCGGCTACTCGGCGGCGCGCTTCTCGTTCAACACGCCCTCGATGAAGACCGCGAAGGCGGGCAAGACCGGCGGCGGTCGCTGCCCCGTGTGCGAGGGTCAGGGGATCATCGTCGCGGAGATGCCGTTCCTGCCCGACGTCATCGCGCCCTGCGAAGCGTGCGGCGGATCCCGGTTCGAGCCGTCGACCCTCGAGGTCCGCTTCGCCGGGCTGTCGATCGGCGACGTCTTGCATCTCCCGGCGGCCGACGCAGCGCAGATCTTCGCGAACCACCGGAAGATCGCCCGGCCGCTCGCCACGCTGGCCGACCTCGGCGTCGGCTACGTGCAGATCGGCCAGGGGTCGAACACGCTCTCGGGGGGCGAGGCGCAGCGGCTCAAGTTGGCCGCCGAGCTCACGGCGGGCTCGGCGCACGAGCCCACGGTGTACGTCCTCGACGAGCCGACCACGGGGCTGCACCTCTCCGACGTGCGCCGACTCCTCGGCGTGCTCGAGCGCCTCGTCGAGCGCGGCGACACGCTGGTCGTCATCGAGCACCACCCCGACGTCATCGCGAGCGCCGACTGGGTCGTCGAGCTCGGGCCCGAAGCCGGCGAAGAAGGCGGGCGCATCGTCTTCGAAGGCGAGCCGCGGAAGCTCGCGCGCGCCCGGACCGCGACGGGCAAGGTGCTCGCGGCGGGCGAGGCGCGCGAGGCGCAGGTCACGGGCTGAGACGCGGCGCGGGGCACGTCATCCCGTCGCTCGAGAGCCCGTCGCGATGGACTCGACCTCGTCTTCGGTGAGCGCGATTCGTCGCGCGTCCCAGTTCTCCTGCAGGTGCTCGGGCGAGCTCGTGCCCGGGATCGGCAGGATCACCGGCGACCGCGCGAGCAGCCAGGCGATGGCGATCTGCGCCGGGGTCGCGCGATGCTTCGCCGCGGCCGCGGCGAGCGCCGGCTGCGGCTTGCCGAGCGCACCGACCGCGAGCGGGAAGAACGGGAGGAACGCGATGCCCTGGGCCTCGCACGACGCGAGCACCGCTTCGGGCGACTCGACCTCGGCGTGGGTCATCTTCGCGAGCGCGCTCGTACCGCCGCCCACGTTGAACATGTTCTGAACGGCGACGATGGGCGTCTTCGCGAGGGCCTGCGCGAGCTGCGTGGCATTCACGTTGCTGAGCGCGAGGTGCCGTATCTTGCCCTCCTTCTTCAGCTCGATCATCGCATCGAGGGACTCGAGGAATGGTACGGTGCCCGGCGCGCCGATGTAGCGAAGGTGCACTACGTCGAGAACGTCGCGTCTCAGCTCGCTCAGGTCGTGCTCGCATCCCTCGCGGAGCTGTTCGGGGGTCGAGAACGCGGCCCACCCCTTGTCGGGGGTGCGCATTCCGCCGAGCTTCGAGGCGATGACGAGGTCTTTCGGGTACGGATACAGCACCTCCGCGATGAGCCGATTCGCGACGTGCGGGCCGTAGTACCAGGACGAGTCGATGAAGTTCATGCCGAGGTCGACGACGCGCTTCAGCACGGCGCGCGCACGCGCGGGGTCCTCGGGCTCGCCCCACACGTCCTTGCCGGGCAAGCGCATTGCGCCGAAGCCGAGGCGGCACACCTCGAGATCGCCGAGCCGGATCGTGGGGGGTGAGACCGCGAAGCTGGCGTCGTCGTTCATGGTCGCGAAGATAGCACTCGCGACCGACCCGGACGAACGAGCGCGGGCCGTCGGCCAGGCTCGCGCCAGGCTCGCGCTAGGCTCGCACGGCCTTCTCGAGGAGGTTACCGACGGGGGCGAGAGTGGCCGCGAGCTTCGCGTCGACGCCATGCCGCTGCACGAGCAACGCGGGGGTGTTGTACGTGAGCCAGGGCTCGCCCTGGTCGTCTTCCCAGGCGAGGGCCTTCAGCGGCAGGTCGATCGCGACCGTGGGCCTCGCGACCATCAGCGGCGTACCCCCCTTGGGGTTGCCGAAGACGAGGATCACCGCCGGCCTCATCGTGAGGCCGACCGCGCGCGCCTCGGCGGCCTGATCGATCCGCACGAAGACCTTCATTCCCGCCGCCGTCACCGCGCGCTCGACGCGCGCGATCGCCTCGTCGACGGGGAACGCGCTCGCAATGGTGCGCAAGCCCGCGGCCGGCGCAGCGCCGTCGTGCCCGGGGGGCCCGGCGTGGGTCCCGGACCACTCGGGGGGGTCGCTCGCGGGAAACGACTCGTCGTTGGTCTCGTCGACGAGGTCGGGGATCTTCGGATCGCTCATGGCTCGCCTCTTCGGGAATCAGTTCCAGGCGGGATCGGCTGACGCTCCGCACGAGGCGGAGCAGCTCGACGGGCTTTCGGTCTGCAGCGTGCCCGGCAGATTGCCCCCGTACTGCCAGCAGTAGCAAGTGCCGGCGACCGTTCCGCACACCGACGCGGCGGTGTTGCCGATGCAGCCCAGCCCGAGCGCGTCGAGGAGGCAGCACTTCTTGCTGGCGGCGCAGTGACCACGAACCGCGAGAAGACCGACGAGCACGCACCGGGCGTCACTCTAGTGCATGGTCTGGCTGCACGCCGCTGCGACGAGATGGGTTCGAGCGGCGGCGACGCGCACGACGATCCGGGTGCGCTATCCTCGGGCCCATGTCCACGCCCATGACGAGCGGCGCTCACCCGCACCCGAACACGCACACGCTGCTGGTCGACAATCCCTTCACCGGCGAGCCGGCCTGCGAGGTGCCTCTGGCGGATCAGCGCGCCGCGGGCGCGGTGCTCGACCGTGCCCGGGAAGTGGCGCGGGCGTGGCGAAACAGCGCGCTGCCCGACCGGATCGCGCTCTGCGAGCGTGCCGTCGCCGCGCTCGAGGCCCGCGCCGAGTCGATTGCAGGAGACATCACGCGGATGATGGGCAAGCCGCTGGCGCAGGCGCGCGGCGAAGTGAAGACCACCTCGGCGCGCGCCCGATACCTGATCGCGATCGCGCAGACCTCACTGGCCGACGCCCCGCTGCCTCCGCTGGCCGGCTTCGAGCGGCGTGTCGTCCGCGAGCCACTCGGGGTCGTGCTCGATCTCCCGGCGTGGAACTACCCGCTGCTCACGGCCATCAACTGCGTCGTACCGGCGGTGCTCGCGGGCAACGCGGTCGTCGTGAAGCACAGCCCCCGGTCGCCCCTGTGCGGCGAGCACTTCGCGCGCGCGTTCGCCGAGGCGGGCGCTCCGCCGCACCTCGTCCAGGCGATCGACTGCGACCACGCGCAGAGCGAGCGCATGGTGGCCGACGAGCGCGTCGATCACGTGGTCTTCACCGGGAGCGTCTTCGGAGGGCACCGCATGGTCGAGGCGGCCGCGAAGCGGTTCCTCCACCCGACCCTCGAGCTCGGAGGCAACGACCCGGCGTACGTCGCCGCCGATTGCGACCTCGCCAAGGCGGTCGAGAACGTCGTCGACGGCGCGGTCTACAACGCCGGCCAGAGCTGTTGCGCCGTCGAGAGGGTCTACGTCCACAAGTCGGTCTACGACCGGTTCGTCGAGGCGGCGGCGCCGCTCGTGCGCGCTTACGTCATGGGCGATCCGACGCACGCCGACACGACGCTCGGGCCCATCGCCCAGCGCCCGCACGTCGCGGAGCTCGAGGCCTTCGTCGGCGACGCGTCGGCGCGCGGGGGGCGCGTCATCGCCGGCGGCAAGGCCGCGAGCGTGAACGGGTACGGCCGCTTCTTCGAGGCGACGCTCATCGCCGACTGCGACCAGTCGATGGACCTCTTCAACCGCGAGTCGTTCGGGCCAATCGTCGCCGTCATGGCCGTCGGGTCCGACGACGAGGCCCTCGCGAAGATGAACGACTCGCGCCTCGGTCTCACCGCCAGCGTGTGGACCACCGATCGCGATCGCGCCGCGCGGCTCGCGAGAGGCCTCGAGTACGGAACGGTCTTCATGAACCGCTGCGACTACCTCGACCCGGCCCAACCCTGGGGCGGCTGGAAAGACTCCGGCCGCGGCGTCAGCCTCGGCGCGCTAGGCTTCGAGGGCCTCACCCGCCCCAAGTCGATTCACTTCCGTCTCTAGCTGCACGCGTTGAGGGGAGAGGAGATTGGCCGCTGACGCGCAGAGGACGCAAAGATGAGGGAGCCCCCGTTCACGCGGCGAACGAGACGGTCGCGACCCCAAACCCCATCTCAGCTCTGCGCCCTCTGCGCCCTCTGCGCCCTCTGCGGCCCATCTCCCCCTCGGAATCTCGCTCTCCTAGTTCCTAGTGAGGCCCCCCCCAACGACTCAAGGATGGCCCATGCGGTCCACCTGGGCGCCTCGGCAGCGATCGACGCATTCGGGGTTGTCGACGCATTGCTGGGTGCAGTCGGAGTAGCTGCCGCGGGCTTTGGCGCAGGCGGGATCGCGCTCGCATTTCATGGGATCGCGCTGGGCGGCGTTGCGCGCGCCGCTGCACGCGGCGGTCGCGATCAGCGTAGCGATGGCCGGGCCGCAGAGGGCCGCGGCGACGACGCGCAGGGGGGCCGTGCCCGAGCGCCGCGCGGTCACGCCGGTCACTTCGGCAGCGGGGGGGTGGTGACGGGCGGGCGGTTCTTGAGGCAGTCTTCAAACTGCGGCTCGAGGCCGGACGCGCTCGGGGGAAGCCGCGGGCGTCCCATGACCGGAGCCCCCTCGCGCGACCAGTCCATGCCGTTGTCGCTCACGCTCAACCACACGAAGAGGGCGCGGCCGCGTATGTTCTCGAACGGGACGCCGCCGCCCTGGCCGCCGAACCACATGCGCGAGTCGTGGCTGTTGTTGCGGTTGTCGCCCATGACCCAGACCTCTCCTTCCTTGACGAAGAAGGGGCCCTGATACTCGTCAGGATAGCCGCGCGACGCGCGGTCGTAGAACGTCAGATACGACTCGTCGCCCAGGTACTCGACGTAGAGATCGCCCTCGTGGCGGCTGATGGGCGAGTCGTAGTCCTCGTACGTCCAGGGGCCGACGCGGCAGCTCGGCACGTCCCACCCGTTGATGATCGGGTGACCATTCCTTGCCTCGAGCTTGTCGCCCGGGGTGACGATGACGCGCTTGATGAAGTCTTGTTCCGGGTGCTCCGGGAACGCGAAGACCATCACGTCGCCGCGATGCGGCGGCATGCTCGTCCACACGCGGGAGTGCGTGTACGGAATGGCCGGGCCGTAGCTGAACTTGTTGACGAAGATGTGGTCGCCCACCATCAAGGTCGGGATCATCGAGCCGCTCGGGATCTTGAACGCCTCGATCACGAAGGCGCGCAGAGCGAACGCGACGGCGACGGCCATCAAGATCGCCTCGATGTACTCGCGCACCTCGCTCTTGCGCCAGCGGCCGAGGTGACCGTCGACTTCGCTCTCGGCGTGGGCGAGGCACTCGAGGAACGAGTGTTCGTCGAACGGGACGCGGTCCATCGAGTCGCGGAGCTCGTCGAGGTGATCGCGGAGCTGCTGGCGTTCCCTGGAGGCGAGCTCTCGCATGACCGCCTTCTCGTTGCGGCCGAGGATCATCTCGGCCTCGTCGAGCAGCGCCCGCGCTCGCTCGAACGACCCGCGCAGGCGCACGGGCAGGTCGGGACGAAGGGGCGGGTGGGCGTGCGAGGCGAACGGCAGCTGGTGGCGCGCGGCCCAGAGCACGATCTCGAACATCGTGAAGACGACGATCGCGACCGGGACCGGCTGCGCGCGCACGAGGGACTGGATCGCCCCGAGCCCCGACGACAGCTCGGCCCCGCTCGGCGGCGTGAGCGCCCAGACGAGCGCGGACGCGAGCACGATGGGCAACACCACGAACCAGAGGCCCCAGTAGAGCCACCGCAGGATGCGCGAGCGCGTCAACGGCGGAAGATCGGCCGCCGACCGTGGGGGCGGCCCGTCAGCATCGGCGGGGTCGGTATTGCCGTCGACCGCGTGCGCCACGCCGTTGGTGTGCGTGGACTCTTCCGCCTTGAGCGGCTTGAGCGGACTCTCGTCGCCAACCTGCACGACTGGGGAATCTTCCGTCTTCAAGGGGCGTCACCAAGCTGGATCACGTAGTTGACGACCGCAGCCGTATCCCCGACGCCGAAGAGCGGGGGGGGCGGGGCGGCTTGCCCCGCCGCGGACGTGTTGTCGAGCACGACATAGTACATACCCGCCGCGACTGGCACCGCCCGCTGATATTCGACGCCGGCTTGCACGACGTCGGCGAAGCGCGGCGGATAGGCGAGCGCGCCGACCGCGCCATACTGGGTGTAGAGCTGGAGTGACGCGTCGCCCTCGGCCTTCGGTACGACGAAGACGTCGGCCGCCTGCACGCCCTCGAGGTGCATCTTGAGGAAGATGGCGCGACCCGACCCCTCGACCGTGATCGGACCGATGAAGTCACGCTCGCCGGTGTGCACCTCGGTTCGCAGGTTCTCGTAGGTGACGCGGTCGGCGCCGTGCACGTCGTACGGGTGCGACGGGTGAGTTCCGACCGGCAGGTGGCCGATGCTGAAGTCGACGCTGCCGTTCGTCTCCTGAATGACCGTGAACCCCTGCCCGAGCTGGCCCGACACCATCTGCTGGCCGAACGTGTCGGCGAAGGGCGTGATCCAGTTTTGCATCAGGTTCGCGACCGGCTGCTCGATCTGGCCCACGCGAAAATCGGGCGCCGAGACCGACCGCGTGTCGAAGTATGCGTAGATCGCGTTGTCCTCGGCGCACTTGAAGTCCTGGTTGTATTGAATCGTCGCCGCCGAGGTGAACGTCACCTTCTTCGATAGGGCCGTCCACGCGTACCCGATCCCGTCGAACTGGACCCAGAGGTCCCCGTTCTGGAGCGTCTGCTGGGTGCAATGCTGCGGAAAGAACCGGCCGACGACGTTCGCGTCCGGCGTCAGCTTGAGCGGCGCGTTGTGCGCCGTCATCTGCTGGCAGAACTGCCCCAGGCCGAAGCTCATGATGCTCCGGCGCAGCGTGTAGTTCGACGGATCGTTGATGGGTCCGGCGAGCTTGCACACGGCGTTCGGCGAGCAGCCGCCGGCAGCGACAACCGCGGCGAACGCCGCCGCGCTGGCCGCGAGGGATGCGACGGATGCGACGGATGCGACGGATGCGACGGATGCGACGGATGCGAGGCGTGACGAGAGCGGCCGCCCGACGGCGACGGCCCTCGGGTCTCGAAGTCGGCGCAAAGATAGGCGCATCGAGACGGCAGCATAGCGCTCATGGCGTCGCAGCGAGCGAGCAACATGGCGCATGCGTGGACGCCGGCGCACCGTGGAAGCCTCGCGCCCCCGACCGTGGCGTCGGAACCGGGGCGCCCTGGGCGCGGGGGGGGGCGTGCTAGGATCGGTGACCATGAAGGTCGCCGTGCTCGGAGCCGGCGCGTGGGGAACGGCGCTGGCGTTGCTCTTGGCCGAGAAGGGGGGCGAAGTCCTCCTCTGGACGCGACGCCGCGAGCTCTGCGACGCGATCAACGCGGCGCACGAGAACGTCCGCTACCTGCCGGGGGCCAGGCTTCCGGAGAACGTGCGGTCCACGGACTCGATCGCGTCGGCGCTCGATGGCGCGCAGATGATCGTCTTCGTCGTGCCCAGTCACGCCACGCGCGAAGTGGCGCGCGAGGCCGCGCCCTTCATCCACGGCGAAGTGCCGATCGTCAGCGCGACGAAGGGGATCGAGAACGACTCGCTCATGTTCATGGACGAGGTCCTGGCGGAGGAGCTCCCCGGCGCGCGCTCGCAGTTTGCCTTTCTCTCGGGTCCGAGCTTCGCGAAAGAGCTCGCGCACCGCTTGCCGACGGCCATCGTGATCGCCGCGCGAGACGCTGCGATCGGCTCGAGCGTGATGCGGCGCTTCCACACGCCCTACCTTCGAACCTACGCGAGCGACGACGTGGTCGGCGTCGAGTGCGGCGGGGCGCTCAAGAACGTCATCGCGATCGCCGCGGGAGCGGTCGACGGCATGGGCTTCGGCCACAACACGCGGGCCGCGCTCATCACGCGCGGTCTCTCCGAGGTCGCGAAGCTCGCGATGGCGCGCGGCGGCTCGGCGCTCACGCTCTCGGGCCTCGCGGGAATGGGCGATCTGGTGCTCACCTGCACCGGCGAGCTCTCACGGAATCGAACCGTGGGCCACGAGCTGGGCCGGGGCAAGACCCTCGACGAAGTGCTCGCCGCGCTCGGCCACGTCGCCGAGGGCGTGAAGACCGCGAAGAGCGCGCACGAGCTCGCGAAGAAGCTCGGCGTCTCGATGCCGATCACGAGCGAAGTGTACGCGGTGCTCTACGAGCAGAAGCCGGTGCAGCAGGCCGTGAAAGACCTCATGGCGCGCGAGCTCGGGTACGAGTTCGACCCCGAGGCCATCGCGCGCGCGACGCTGCGCAGCACCGACCGCCGCGACTGACGCCCGGAGACCGACGCGCGCCCTCCCGTCGCGCCGCGGACGGTGCGCCGCAACCGCGGCTGCCCTCACTGCGGCACGTTGTTCGTCACCTGGCCGGCGCCGCTCGCCGTTGCTGACTGGCACTCGATGTCGTCGCCGCTCGGCGCCGAATAGAAGCGCGCGAGGAAGATGCACATCTCGTTCTTCTGGGCCGAGTCGCCGAAGTTCAGCGTGCCGCCGGTCTGGTTGTCGTAGGTGCAGGTCCATGTGATCGAGTCGCCGGGGTTGAGCCCGATCGGCGGGTCGTACGCGACGATGGGCGGCTCGTCCCACTCGGTGGTGTCGACGAGCTTCGTTCCGGCGCTGGTGTTCGCCACGTAGTGAATGCCGCGGCTGTGCATGTGGCTGGCGCCGCTGATGAGCGAGATGGGCCCGTAAGTCGAGGGGACCGTGCACGTCGTCGAGACCTGCTGGTTGTTGCCCGGAGGCACGCTCAGCACCGTGCGGTTGAAATAGAGCTGCGCGACCCACTTGGTCACCGTCGCCGGATCGACCTTCGTGAGCCGGACGACCACGTTGGCCGTGTAGTCGGCCGACGCCGTGTTGAGGTAGTGGGCCTGCAACCGGAGACCGACCGACCCTTTGAGCTTGGCCGCCATGCCGGCCGGGTACTGCGTGACGAGGTGCGGCTGACCCGCGACGTGCAAGAGCGAGCGAAACTCGAAGGGGTTCTGGCAAACGGAGACCGTCTTGCTGGCGGGGCTGTCTTCTCCGTAAAGGACGTGGAGGTGGTGCGAGCCCGCCGTCATGTCCGACTCGCTCGTTCCGATCGCCACGTCGACGCCGTTGAACGGGTTGTCGAAGTCCTGGCACATGAAGACTTCTTTGCCGGCGGGCACGACGAAGCTCCCCATCGTGATCGTGACCGTGTTCGGATCGCTCACGGACGCGTCGACCGAGCCCGACCCGCCTCCCGCGGCGCCCGAGCCGCTGCCGGAATTCGTGGTTCCGTTCGCGGAGCCACCGGTTCCGCTCGCGGAGCCACCGGTTCCGCTGGAGCCGGCGCCGCCGCTGGCGCCCGGGGACGACGAGCCGCCCGCGTTGTCACTCGAACCGCCGGCGCCCGGATCCGACCCCGACGCGGACCCCGTGGAGCCGCTGCCGCCCGACCCGCCGGTTCCGCAAGAAAGGCCCAAGACGGCCGCCATCAAGGCAACGACTCGCCACGTCTGCATCTCTTTTCAGCTCCTTTCCGAGCCCAGAGCTCGCGTTCCCCATCAATGACCGAGCGGATGCTCGCACGCGAGCACGTGGTCGGCAAGCGCCGAAAAGGTTCATGAGATCGAGGGATTGGGACGTTTTATTTTTGAAGCCTGAGCGTAACGGACCGGCCGACGATGGCCGCCTGCGTCTCCCTTCTCAGAAGGTCCCTTCGAGAAGGGCTCCTCCGCCACCCGGCAGGGGCGAGGGCGCGGCGTCGAGGCCCGGAGGCTCACCATCGCGCACCGCGATCTCGCGGTCGCAGGTGACGCTCGCTCTGCTCGGCTCGTCCGGTTGGCGCTAGCATGGGTCGATGCGCCGATGGCTCGTTGGTGGGGTGCTGCCGTTCGCTTGCGTGGCTTGGTCTTCGCTCGCGGCATCGCAGTATCCGCCGCAGCCGCAGGCGCCTCAACCTTACTCGCCTCCGCAGCCGTATCCCCCGCAGCAACAACCATATCCGCAACAGCCGTATCCTCCTCAGCCCCCTCAGCCGCCGTATCCGGCGCCCCCTCCGCAGGCGCAGCCGTACGCCCAACCGCAGCCGCAACCGCAGCCTTATCCCCAGCAACCGCAGCCCTACCCGCCGCCGATTCCCACCCCTTACGGGCCCACCCCTTACGGGCAGCCCATTCCCGCCCCCTACGGGCAGCCCGCGCCGCCGCTGCAGCCTCTCGCACCCGCGCCGAGCCGGTACCGAAGCGGGGGCGAGATGGCCTACCTGTACGGAGTCGGCTTCGCCTACGGCGTGGGCTCGGGGATCTGGATCGACGCGCTCGCCAAGGAGAGCGATCCGGGCATCGCGTTCATCGCGCCGCTGCTCCTCGGCGCCGCGGTTCCGGTGGCCGTCTACGCGTGGGACTACAACCAGGAGTTCGATCGCGGAGTCCCGTCGTCGATCGCGACCGGCCTGCTCCTCGGAGGCATCGAGGGCACCGCGATCGACGGGCTCCAGTGGCAGCTCTCGGGGAACGACGGCCCGAACTCGTGGACGTTCCGCACCTGGACGACGGTCACCTTCCTCGGGGCGACGGCCGGCGGGATCGGCGGGTACCTGTTCGGCGAGGCGATCCAGCCCGACCCTCGCAGTCTCGGACTCATCTCGAGCGGCGCCGGCTGGGGCGCTGCCGCGGGCATCCTCTTCGGATCGGGCGTGGTCGGCGGAGACTGGAAAGACGGGGCCGCGGTCTGGGGCTTCACCGGATACAACGCCGGCATTCTCGCCGCGGGGGTGGTCTCGACGGTCTACGTCCCCTCGTGGCAGACGCTGAAATACATGTGGCTGGGCGACGTGCTCGGCACCCTCGCCACGACGCCGGTGTACTTCTTCTACATCGGGAGCGACGCGGAGCCTCGCCACGGGCTCATCGCGAACGCGGTCGGCGGCCTCGCGGGCCTGAGCCTCGCCGCGGCCCTGACCGCCAACATGACCGACTCACCCGGCACGGCCTCGTGGGCGCCGCCCTTTCAGGTCTCGGTGAGCCCGAGCCCGGGCGGCGGGCAGGTCATGGCCTTCGGGCAGTGGTAAAAAAACGGCGAGGCTTCCCTTCTCAGGGGAGCCTCGCCGGGTACTTCAGGGTCCTTCGAGCGATTACTTGCTCGTCGCCGGTGCCGCGGACGAATCAGCGGGGGCCGACGACGATGCGCTGGTGTCGGGGCTAGCGGGCGCCGGCGTGCCACCGCCGCAAGCCGCCAGGGCCCCAACCGCCGCCATCGTCGCAAGAAGAGCGGCAATTGCGATGTTCTTCATGATCGTCTTCTCCTCAAAAACAGCCCCGAGCTAGTCGAGGACGGCGTCCTTATGCACCAGTTCGGGATAGCTCGTCAATTGCGTGTCGACGGGCGCCCGAAGGGGGAACCGCGGACGGCCCCCCAATATGGCCCTGCGCGCCCTGCGCAACGAGGGCTTTTCGCTCCCAGACCGAGGGAGACGCGCCGAGCGCCGAATTGAGGTACTCTGTTTCGACACCTTTTCGTGTTGCCCTCAAGCGGTCGGCCTCGACGCGGCCGCGACTCCTACGGCGGCGCCGTCAAGCGGGCGCCGCAGACGCAGCTTCGTTCGCCGCGATGCCGATCCTCAAATGGTTTCCACCTCTAGGTCCGCCGCGGACGTTCGTGCTCCACAAGCCCGTGACGACGCTGGGCCGCGCGCTCGGTAACGACGTGGCCCTGGCCGGTGACGGGCTCGCCGAGACGCACGCGCAGATTCTCTTCGACGGTCGCGACTTCAACCTCGAAGAGATCGACCGCCAGGCCGATATCCTCGTCAACGGGAAGAAGAAGCGGCGCGCGCGCCTGGTCCACGGCGACCGGGTGACGCTCGGCGAAGTGGCGTTCGCCTTCAGCATGTTCGACGAGCCCCAGAAGGTCGGCGCTCCCGCCACCGACGGCGCTCCGGCGACGATGACCGAGACGCAGCTCAACGTGACCAACCAGCAGCTCGCCGCGTTCCGGAAGCTCTACGAGTTCAGCGAGAAGCTGATGACGCTGACCGACATCGACCCGCTCCTCGGGGCGATGCTCGACGCCGTCATCGAGGTGACCGGCGCGGAGAAGGGGCTCATCCTCCTGAACGACGACGCGTTCACCACGACCGCGCCGAAGGCGCCCGAGGCCAACGGAGCGCGACGCGCGAGCATCCGCGCGGCCCGCAACGTCAAGCGCGAGGCGGTCGCCGAGGCGGGCGGGGCGATCAGCGACAGCATCGTCAAGAAGGTGCTCGAGACCGGCCGGCCCGTCATCGTGAGCGACGCCCTGAGCGACGCGCAGTTCAAGAGCAGCGAGAGCGTGCTCGCCCTTCGCCTCTCGAGCGTCATGTGCGCCCCGTTCGCGTCGCAGGGGCAGGTGCAAGGCGTGCTCTACGTCGGCAACGACCGGGTCAAGAACCTGTTCGACAAGGCCCAGCTCGACGTCCTCTCGATCTTCGCGTCGCAGGCGAGCCTCATCCTCGAGAACGCGATGCTCCTCAACGCCCTCCGCGCCGACAAGGAGAAGCTCGTCGCCGAGCTGAAAGACAAGCGCTTCGGCGAGATCATCGGGGCGTGTCCCTCGATGATGGAGGTCTTCCGCAAGCTGCAGAAGGTGGCCACGACCGACATCTCCGTGCTCATCACCGGCGAGACGGGCACCGGCAAGGAGCTCATCGCCCGCGAGATCCACCGGCGAAGCAACCGCGTGAACGGTCCGTTCGTCGTCATCAACTGCGGCGCCATTCCAGAGAATCTCATCGAGAGCGAGCTGTTCGGGCACGTGCGCGGGGCGTTCACGGGCGCCGTCGCGTCGCGCCCGGGCAAGTTCCAGGTCGCCAACGGAGGCACGCTCTTCCTCGACGAGATCGGCGAGCTCCCGCTGAACCTCCAGGTCAAGCTGCTCCGCGCGCTCCAGGAGCGGGTGGTCTTCCGCGTCGGGGAGAGCAAGCCCGAGAAGGTCGACATTCGCGTCGTCGCCGCCACCAACCGGGTGCTCGAAGAAGAGATCCGGGCCGGGCGCTTCCGCGAGGACCTCTACTACCGCCTCAACGTCGTGAACCTGTTCTTGCCCCCCCTGCGCGAGAGGGGCGACGACGTGCTCATCATCGCGCGCGCCCTCCTCTCCAAGCACTCCGAGGAGCTGGGCCGACACGTGCAAGGCCTCACGCCGCAGGCGCTCGCCGCGATCAAGAAGAGCCCGTGGCCGGGGAACATTCGCCAGCTCGAGAACCGCATCAAGAAGGCACTGGTCCTGTGCGACCGCACCCTCTTGACGCCGGAAGACCTCGACCTCGGCAAAGAGGCCGAGAGCTTGATCCTGCCGCTCGAGAAGGCAAAAGAAGAGTTTCAGCGCAAGTACGTGCTCGACATCCTCGAGCGCAACAACGGAAACCGCACGCAGACGGCTCGCGACCTCGGCGTCGACCCCCGCACGATCTTTCGCTACCTCGAGCGCGAAGCGAACCCGCCCCCGCCCGGCGGCGCGAAGTCCGCAGACGAATAGTCCGCCGGCACGGGTTCTGCTCAAGCTCCGGAGGTGCCCCTGAGAATCGAGGACTACGCCCTTCTCGGCGACTGCCAGACCGCCGCGCTCGTAGGGCGCGATGGCTCCATCGACTGGCTGTGTCTCCCGCGGTTCGACTCGGGCGCGTGCTTCGCGGCGCTCCTCGGCTCGCCGGAGCACGGGCGGTGGCTCGTCGCGCCCGCCGCCCCCATCAAGCGCGTGTCGCGCGCTTACCGGCAGGGCACGCTGATCCTCGACACGACCTTCGAGACGGAGAGCGGCGCGGTCACTGTCACCGACTTCATGCCGATGCGCGACAGCGCGCCGCACGTCGTCCGCACCGTACGCGGGGTGCGCGGCCGGGTGCCGATGCGGACCGAGTTCGTCGTGCGCTTCGACTACGGCTCGATCGTCCCCTGGGTCCGAAAGGCCGACAGCGGCATCCGCGCCATCGCAGGGCCGGACTGCGTTCGCCTGCAGAGCAGCGTCCCGCTGCGCGGCGAAGGCATGACGACCGTCGCCGACTTCGACGTCTCCGAAGGCGAGACGGCGTCGTTCGTACTCGCCTGGTACCCGTCGCACGGGCGTGAGCCGCGCGAGGTTGACGCGGCGATCGCGCTCGAGCGCACCGAGACGGCCTGGCGCAAGTGGTCGGCCCGGTGCAACTACGAGGGCCCGTGGCGCGACGCGGTGCTGCGCTCGCTCGTCACGCTCAAGGGCCTGACGCACACGGCGACCGGCGGCATCGTCGCCGCGCCGACGACGTCGCTCCCCGAGTTCATCGGCGGGCCCCGCAACTGGGACTACCGCTTCTGCTGGGTTCGCGACGCGACCTTCACGTTGCTCGCGCTCCTGCACAACGGCTTCGCCGACGAGGCCCGCGACTGGCGCGAGTGGCTGCTCCGGGCGATCGCGGGCGACCCCTCGAAGCTCCAGATCATGTACGGCGTCGACGGCGAGCGACGCCTCGACGAGCAAGAGATTCCCTGGCTCCCGGGATACGAAGGGTCGCTCCCGGTGCGCATCGGCAACGGCGCGTACCGGCAGCGTCAGCTCGACGTCTACGGCGAGGTGATGGACGCCCTCCACCAGTGCCACGAGCACGGCATGCCCGGCGACGAGAACTCGTGGAACTTGCGGCGCGGGATGCTGGAATTCCTGGAGACCTGCTGGGACCAGCCCGACGAAGGCATCTGGGAGGTCCGGGGCCCTGCGCGGCAGTTCACGCACTCGAAGGTGATGGCCTGGGTGGCCTTCGACCGCGCCGTGAAGCGATTGGAGAAGGTGGGCGCCGGGCCCGACGACGGCAAGCTCCTCGGACGCTGGCGCGGCCTCCGCGAGCGCATGCACGAAGAGATCTGCGTGAAGGGCTTCGACGGAACGATCGGCGCGTTCGTGCAGTCTTACGGGTCCGAGAGGCTCGACGCGAGCGTCCTCATGATCCCGCTCGTCGGCTTCTTGCCGCCCAACGACGCGCGCGTTCGCAGCACCGCGCACGTCATCGAAGCGCGCCTTCTCGAAGGGGGCTTCGTGCGACGCTACGAGAGCGACCGGCGGGTCGACGGGCTCCCCGAGGGCGAGGGCGTCTTTCTGCCCTGCACGTTCTGGCTCGCCGACAACTGGGCGATGATGGGTCGCGAAACCGACTCGCGCGCGATGTTCGAGCGGCTCGTGGCCCTCTCGAACGACGTCGGCCTCCTCTCGGAGGAGTACGACGTGACCCGGAACCGGCAGGTCGGCAACTTTCCGCAGGCGTTCTCGCACGTGTCGCTCGTCAACACCGCGCGCAATCTGAGTCCCCGGGGTGACGCGCAGGGCGGCCCGGCGCGGCGTCGAAGCGCGTAGCCGGGCGGCCGTCGAGCACAGTCAGAAGCGCCTCGGCTCGCGGCGCGAGTGGCAAATCGCGTCGCGATGGCCGGAACACGTCGGCCCGACTAGCGCCGCACCGCGTCGGGACGCAGCGACACCACGATGACCGGCGACGTCGTGACCCGCGCCGTTCCGCCGCTCGAGAATCCGCCCGGCATGCAGCCTCGTGAGAGCGGATTGGGCCTCGCGCTTGCAATAGCCCCCGGCATGGCAACTCTAGAGGAAGGGACGTGCTCGCTGACCGCGGCGATCGAGCACGCCGCGCGGAGCCTCGCGCTCGCGCGAGAAATCCTGTCGACCGACGATCCGCCCCGCGTGCCTCATGCGCGCGAAGAGGCGAAGGCGCGGGTGCGCACGGAGATCACACACGTGACGCGCTTGCTCGAAAATACGTCCGAGCCCACCGAGACGTCGTTCGCCGCGCTCAACCGCGCCGCGCGTCAGCTCGACGACGAAGCAGCCAACCTCGACCGTGCTCTGCATCCCTAGCGGAGGAGAAACCGCAGAGGCGCGAAGATCGGGGGTTTGCGGGTCGCTAGCCCCGCCCAATACGGACAAACCGGGCGCCCAAGGAGCTCAGCGCGCTTGCGAGCCGCACGGTCAGCCCGGGCGGCTGGAGCGGCGCTTTGCCATGGGCGTTTGCTCCACGGTCTGCTGGAGCTCGACCGACGGGTCCCAGACGTGGTGGCAGCGCGGGCACGTGATCTCGACGACCTCCGGCTTCACCGGAGGCAGCGTGACGAAGCACGCGGGGCAGACGACGCGCTCATCCGCAGCCATGAATCCAGCGTAGCGCGCCTTGAGCGGGTTGGCGCGGGATTCCGTGAGCCGCGCGCGCGGCACGCCAGGAGGCGCGCCCGGAGAGGGCCGATCCGCGCGCCGAATCCACGCGCGCGCGAGGCGCGGCCGATGCCGCGCGGGGCAGCGCAGGGGCGGAAAGGAGCAACGATTCCATGAGAAGGCTCCCCCCGGCCGCTCACGCTTCGCACTAACCCTGCTCGCTCTTCGTCTCAGGCTTCGGCGGGGGCGCCGCGCTTGGAGGGCTTGCCGGCGGGCGGGGCCTTCTTGCCGTTGGCGGCGCTGCCCTTGCTGGAGCGCAGGAGGTCGTCGGCGATCTTGGCGGCGCGGCCTGTCTTCTCCCAGGAGAACTCGGAGCGGCCGAAGTGGCCATAGGCGGCGGTCTTCTTGTAGATGGGGGCGAGGAGCGCGAGCTCCTCGATGAGCGCCTTGGGACGCATGTCGAAGTTCTTGAGAATGTACTTCTCGAGCGTCTCGTCGGTGATCTTGCCGGTGCCGAACGTGTTCACGTGCACGCCGACCGGCTGCGCGACGCCGATCGCGTAAGCGATCTGTACCTCGCACCGCTGCGCCACGCCCGACGCGACGACGTTCTTGGCGATGAAGCGGGCGTAGTAGCAGGCGCTCCGGTCGACCTTGCTCGGATCTTTTCCGCTGAACGCGCCGCCGCCGTGACGGCCCATGCCGCCGTACGAGTCGACGATGATCTTGCGACCGGTGAGGCCGCAGTCGCCCTGGGGCCCGCCGACGACGAACCGCCCCGTGGGGTTGACGTGGAGCTTCGTGGCCTTGTCGATGAGCTTCTTCGGAAGCGACTTCTCGATCACGAGCTCGATGACGGCTTCGCGGAGCTGCTTGTACTTGACCTTCTCGTCGTGCTGCGTCGAGACCACGATGGCGTCGATACGCACGGGGACGTCGTTCTCGTACTCGAGCGTGACCTGCGTCTTGCCGTCGGGGCGCAGGAAGTCGACCGCCTTCTTCTTCCGGACGGCCGCGAGCTGCTTCGCGAGGAGGTGCGCGTAATGAATAGGCGCCGGCATGAGCTCGGGGGTCTCGTCGGTCGCGTACCCAAAGACGAGCCCCTGGTCGCCCGCGCCCTGCTCCTTGTGGAGGCCGTCGCCCTCGTTGACGCCCTGGGCGATGTCCGGGCTCTGCCGCTCGATGGCCGTGAGCACCGCGCAGGTCTCGCTGTCGAAGCCGATGGCCGAGTCGGTGTAGCCGATGTCCCTGACCGTTTGCCGGACGATGGGAACGAACTCGACCTTCGCCGTGGTGGTGATTTCACCGGCGACGACGACCATGCCCGTCTTCGCGAGCGACTCGCAGGCCACGCGGGCGCGGGGGTCTTGCTCGAGGATCGCGTCGAGGATCGCGTCGGACACCTGGTCGCACAGCTTGTCCGGATGCCCCTCGGTGACGGACTCGGACGTGAAACGGTAGCGGGACATTCGACGTTCTCTCCTTGGCCAAGGCTCGGCGCGAGCTGGGCGCCGGCTCTGCGGGCGCCGTTGTCATAAAGCCTTTTCCGGTCACGGTCGAGCGATAGTCGAGCGCCTCTCGAGCCTTTTGGCCTTTGTCGAGCCTGCGCGCCGGCGAACGTGCGCGAGCGCGCGAGCGCGGGTGCGCCAGCACGCGCCGCACGCGCCGGCACGCCCCAGCATCGCCCCGGCACGCCCGCTTCGCGAGAGGCGCTCCCGCCCCGGTATCGACCTAGCCAAGCGCACACGGCGGCAGTAGACACGTGAGCGCCATGCCCGTTTCCCTCGCGCACCCGGACGCCTTCGTCGATCGTCACATCGGCCCTGACGACCGAGACATCCACGAGATGCTCCGCGTCGTCGGCAAGGGCTCGCTCGACGAGCTCATCGACCAGACGATCCCGAGCACCATCCGGCTCCGGCGGCCGCTCGTTCTCCCGCCGCCTCTCTCTGAGCACGAGCTCCTCGAGACGCTCGGCGAGATCGCTCGCAAAAACGAGATCTGGCGCAGCTTTCTGGGCATGGGGTACTCCGACACCATCACCCCGCCCGTCATCCAGCGGAACGTGATCGAGAACCCGGGCTGGTACACGCAGTACACGCCCTACCAGGCCGAGATCTCGCAAGGCCGGCTCGAGGCGCTCCTCAACTTCCAGACGATGGTGAGCGATCTCACCGCCCTCGAGATCGCCAACGCCTCGCTGCTCGACGAGTCGTCGGCGGCGGCCGAGGCGATGCACTTGATGGAGTCCTCGGCGTCGTCGAGCGGACCCGACGCGCGCACGGCCATCTTCGTCTCCGACGGGTGCCACCCGCAGACGATCGAAGTCCTGCGGACGCGGGCGGCGGCGCACGCGATCGAGGTCGTCGTCGGCGACGCGCGCACCGCGCTCGGGGCGGCCGGCTCGGCGAAGAGGTTCTTCGGCGTCTTGCTCCAGTACCCGGCGACCGACGGCAGCGCCGGGGACCACCGCGCCCTCGTCGCGCGGGCCCACCAAGACGGCGCCATGGTGGCGATGGCCTGCGATCTCCTCGCGCTGGCGCTCATCACGCCTCCGGGCGAGCTCGGGGCCGACATCGCCTTCGGGAGCGCCCAGCGCTTCGGCGTGCCGCTGGGCTACGGCGGGCCGCACGCCGCGTTCTTCGCTTGCAAGGCCGAGCACCTGCGCAAGCTCCCCGGCCGCATCATCGGCGTCAGCGTCGACGCGCACGGCAAGCGCGCGCTCCGCATGGCGCTGCAGACACGCGAGCAGCACATTCGCCGCGAGAAGGCGACGAGCAACGTGTGCACGGCGCAGGCGCTGCTCGCCATCGTCGCGAGCATGTACGCCGTCTACCACGGGCCCGCGGGCATTCGCGCCATCGCCGAGCGCGTGCACGGCATGGCGGCGTCGTTCGCGCTCGGGCTCCGCGAGCTCGGCGTCGGCGTGGCCCACGACCGCTTCTTCGACACCGTTCGCGTCGAGGGCGAGCCCGCCAGGGTGCAAGCGTGGGTCGACGCCGCGTGTGCCCGGAAGATGAACCTCCGGCGCATCGACGCGCGCTCGCTCGGCGTCGCGTTCGACGAGGTCACGTCGCCCGCCGACGTCGACGCGCTCCTCGCGGTCTTCGCCGGCGGCGCGGCGGCGTCCGCGTGCGAAGACCTCGCGAAGCGGGCCGCTCCCGCTCTCGCCGGCATCGAGCGGACGAGCGCGTACCTGACGCACGACGTGTTCGGCACGCACCACTCGGAGACCGAGATGCTGCGCTACATGCGCACGCTCGAGTCGCGCGATCTGTCGCTGGCGCACTCGATGATCCCGCTCGGGTCGTGCACCATGAAGCTCAACGCGACGGCCGAGATGATGCCGATCACGTGGGCGCACTTCAATCGCATCCACCCCTTCGCGCCGGTCGATCAGGCGCAGGGCTACCAGATCGTCATCAAGCAGCTCGAGGCGATGCTCGCCGAGATCACCGGCTTCCCGGCGGTGAGCCTGCAGCCGAACTCGGGCGCGCAGGGCGAGCTCGCGGGGCTCCTCGTCATTCGCAAGTACCACGAGACGCGCGGCGACGGGCACCGCGACGTGTGCCTCATCCCCGCGAGCGCGCACGGCACGAACCCCGCGTCCGCGGCGGTCGCCGGGATGCGCGTGGTCGTGGTCGCGTGCGACGAGAAGGGGTACGTCGATCTGGCGGACCTCGACGCGAAGGCCCGGGCCCACGCGAAGGACCTGGCCGCGCTCATGGTGACGTACCCGTCGACCTACGGCATCTTCGAAGAGGAGATCGAGCGCATCTGTACGATCGTGCACGACCACGGCGGGCAGGTGTACCTCGACGGCGCGAACCTCAACGCGCAGGTCGGGCTCTGTCGCCCGGCCGACGTCGGCGCCGACGTATGCCACGTCAACTTGCACAAGACGTTCTGCATCCCGCACGGCGGCGGCGGCCCGGGCATGGGCCCGATCGGCGTGGCAGCGCACCTCGCGAAGTTCCTGCCCGGGCACCCAGTGATCCCGGTCGGCGGCGAGCAGACTATCGGCCCGGTGACCGCGGCGCCCTGGGGCAGCGCGAACATCTTGCTCATCTCGTGGGCGTACATCGCGATGATGGGCCCCGCGGGCCTGAAGCGCGCGACCGAAGTGGCGATCTTGAGCGCCAACTACGTCGCCGAGCGCCTCCACCCGCACTTCCCGGTCTTCTATCGGGGCAAGCGCGGGCGCGTGGCCCACGAGTGCATCCTCGACACGCGGGGCGTCAAGAAGACCGCTGGCGTCGAGGTCGACGACGTGGCCAAGCGCCTGATGGACTACGGCTTCCACGCGCCGACGATGAGCTTCCCCATCGCCGGGACGCTCATGGTCGAGCCCACCGAGAGCGAGCCGAAGGCGGAGCTCGATCGCTTCTGCGACGCGGTCATCGCCATTCGGGCCGAGATCCGGGCCATTGAAGAGGGCAAGCTGCCGCGCGACGACAACCCCCTCAAACACGCGCCGCACACCGCCGAATCGGTGATGGGGTCGGACTGGAAGCACCCGTACTCGCGCGAAGTCGCGGCTTTCCCCGCCCCGTGGACGCGCGCGCGCAAGTTCTGGCCGTCGGTCGGTCGCATCAACAACGCCCACGGCGACCGAAACTTGATGTGCACTTGCCCGCCGATCGAGGCCTACGCCGCGGAGTAGGAGCTGGGCCGCAGAGGCGCAGAGGGCGCCGAGCCGAGACCACGAGCGTTCCGAACCCCTTTTCCTCTCTGCTTTGCGCCCTCTGCGCCTCTGCGGCCCATCTCGTCTTCGAGCGTGAGCCGCACTGAGCCCGGCCCGCGGAGAGCGGGTCTGACGGAGCGCAGGGTCGCCCCCCTGGCGGCGACCGTGCCGCGTCCCTCAGCGGCCGAGCTGGCGGTCCAGCTTCTTCAACGCGCGGTCGATGCCCGCGCCGAGACCGACGCGCACGAGGGCCCCGAGGGCCGGAATCTTCGACTCGAGGTCGATGCGCCACTCGGCGCTCGAGCGATCCGCGCCGAGCGACGTCACGTTGACCTCGCCGCGATGGTAGCTGAGCGGGAAGAGGCCGCGGACGATCTTGTACGCGATGCGCTTCGGCACTTCGCGCTCGACGATCTCTTCGTCGATCTTCTGGAGCCCGATGTGGAGCCGGCGCACGGTGCCCACGCCCTTGTCGGGCGGGCTCTTGACCAGATCGACCTTCACGCCGAGCCAGCGGCCCATCGTCGAGTTGTCGTCCAGGGCCGCGAACAGGCGCTCGGCGGGGACGTTGAACGTGTGCGTGACCAGGATCGGGCGGCTCATGGCGGCGCATCTTTTCACGAAATTGCGCCTTACTCGAACGAATATCCGTGCTGGCCGACGCCGGCCGCGAACTGCCCGGCGCGAAAGAGGTTCTCGCAGAGCGCGGCGACGGTTACCGGTCCGACGCCCCGGGGCACCGGCGTGATGAACGACGCGATCGTTCGCACGGCTTCGAAGTCGACGTCGCCGTGCATCTTCCCCGCGTCGTCGACGCGCGTCGCCACGTCGAACACCGCGACCCCGGGCTTCACCATGTCGGCCGTGATGCGGTAGCCGGTCGTGCCCACGGCCGTCACGAGGATGTCGGCCTCGCGAATGAGGCGCTTCTGGTCCGCGGGCGGCACGTGGCGATGGACCCAGATCGCCGCCGCGTTGCACATCCGCCCGCCGAGCATCTGCAGGATCGGCTTCGCCGTGATGTCGTTGCGCCCGACCACGACGGCGACCTTGCCCGCCGTCTTGACGCCGTAGAAGGCCATCATCCGGCGCACGGCGAGCGCCGTTCCGGGCAGGAGGAGCACGCGGTCTTGCTGCGCGCGGTAGAGGGAGGCCACGGCGTCGCGCCCGACGCCGTCGACGTCTTTCTCGCCCGCGACGGCGTCGAAGATGTCGAACTTGTTCGTGGTGGCCGCGTCGTGCTCTTCGAGCGCGCGCGGGAGCGGGAGCTGCACGAGCACGCCGTGGTAGTCGCGCGACGCGCTGATCGCGGCCACGGCCGCCTTGAGGGCGTCGGGCGCGATGTCGGCCGGGAACGCCTTGAGCTCCGCGCGCATCCCGAGCCGCGCGCAGGCTTCGATCTTCTTCTTCACGTACCGCTCGGAGGCGGCGTTCTGCCCGACGAGCACGATGGCGAGCGTCGGGACGAGCCCGTGGCGCTCGATGAACGCGGGCACGTCGGCGCGGAGCCGAGCTTCGATCGCGTCGGCGACCGTCTTGCCCAACATCACCACCGCGCCGTTCTGGGTCGTGCTCATCGCCGCCCCCCTTCTAGCATTCCGCCGTCCGCGGCCCTCGCTCGAACTTGCTATAACGGCCGCTCCCCCGATGGCGAAACCGCGGTTCGACGCTCGCCGTCTGCTCGTCATCGTAGCCGGGGAGCGCCCCGTCGCGCTCCTCTGTTTCGTGTCGCCCACCTTGCTGGCGATCGCCATGGATCTCGTGCTCCGCCCGAGGTCGCTCCTGGCATTCGAGCCGCTCCAGTGGCTGAACTACTTCGGGTCATCGCTCGCCAGCGCCGGCTTCTGGGGCGGGCCGCTCTGGCTGGCGTCGCGCCTCTTCACGCCGCGCTCGAGCGTGGGCGGGGGCGCGGGCGCGGGCGCGGGCGTGAGCCGGGGCGCCCGGGCCGGGCTGGCGGCGTTCTTCGGTCTCTTCGTCTTTCCGCTCTCGTTCTTCTGCTTCGGCGGCCAGCCGCTCTACTTCCACGTGTTCCACACGTACATGGCGCGCGACACGGTGCGCCTCGGCATCGCGATGCGCGGCACGCTCGGGGCGTGGCTCGCCGCGTGGGGCGGGTCCGTCGTGCTCATGGGGGTTGCCGGTCTCGTCACGACGTGGGCGTTCTTCCGGCTCGTTCGCGTCGCGGCGAAGCCGGTGCGGCCCGCGTGGCCGATCCTGCCCGTGGTCGGGTTCGGGGTCGCCGCGTCGTGCTTCTGGATGGACTTCGTCGAGTCGCGATCGCTGCAGGCCGCCCCCCCCGACACCTGCTTCATTCACGGCGCCGTGCACGCCCTGCGCGACGCCGTGACCCACAAGGGGTGGGTGCGCCGCGGGATCTCGCTCCGGGAGCCGCTTCCGCTGCCGGCGCTGGCGCTGCCGCCGCACCGCCCGAACGTGATGCTCATCGTCACCGAGAGCGTGCGCGCCGACGCCCTCTGCTCCGCGCCGCCGCCCCGATGCAAGGCGCGGTTCCTCGACGAGGTCGCGGCCGATCGGCTCCCGATGGGCCGCCTCACGACGCAGGCGCCAGGGACGCTCTCGTCGTGCGTCATGCTCTGGACCGGCCTCGGACCGGACGCCGACTTCAAGACGATGCTGAGCGCGCCCACGGTCTGGGAGGTCGCGCACGCCGTCGGCTACCACACGGCGTACATCGCGTCGCAGAACCTCCGTTACGAAGACTTCGCCGCGTTCTTCCAGCGCGCCGGCCTCGACGTCGTCACGAGCGCGGCCGAACTCGGCGGCGCCGGCGATCCGCACCTCGGCGCCCCCGACGAGAACGCCACGGGGCGCATGCTCGCGTACGTGCGCGACCTCGCGACCACCGCTCCCGGGACGCCTTACTTCGCGACCCTGCACCTCTCGAACACGCACTGGCCCTACCGCATCGACCCCACGCTCCAGCCCTTCGAGCCGCACGACGCGTCGCCCTGGTCCGACGGGGTGAAGCTCCACAACCACTACCGCAACAGCGTCGCCATGCAGGAGCGCGCGGTCACGGCGTTCTTGCGCGAGCTCCGCGCCCTCCCCGGGTGGGACGACACCGTCGTCGTGTTCGTGTCCGACCACGGCGAAGAGTTCCGCGAGCACGGCGGCATGTACCATCTGACATCGCTCTTCGACGAACAGGTCCGCATCCCGGGGTGGATCATCGCCGGCCCCCGCGCCCTCGATGCGTCGCAGCGCGCCGCGCTCGCCTCGTGGGGCGACCGGCGCACGTACACCCGCGACGTGAACGCCACGATGCTCGATCTCGTGGGCGTCTTCGACGCGCGCGCCGGCTTTCCCTACGCCGATCGGCTGCTCGGCCGATCGCTCGTGCGGCCGCCGTCGCGAGACGAGCCCGCGGTTCCCCTCTCGACGGCCAGCGGCGTCTGGGAGCCCGACATCATGAAGTACGGGATCCTCCAGGGCGACATGCTGGTGGTGCGCGGCGCCGGGGGCCGCTGGGACTGCTTCGACGCCGCGAAGGACCCCACAGAGCACGCGCGGGCGAGAGACTTCGCGTGCCTGCCGCTCGTCAAGCTGGGAATGAGCACGTTCGCCGGCGCGCCGTAGGCTTGGCCCGCGCGGTAGTCGGGTCCGCGCGTCTGGGCTATGTGGCCCGGCGTCGTGAGACGTCCTCACTCCAGCCGGCCTGGCGCCCGCCCTCGCGGTCGCGCTCGCGCACGCGCACGCGCCGGGTCGGGCCCGCGCGTCCTCGCGCTCGCCGTGCTGCTCTCCGTGCTCGGCGCGTGGGCCACGCTCGCGAGCCCTCGAGCGACGGCTGCGGATGCGGCGCCGGAGCTCGACGCCAGCACCGACCTCGCCGTCAACGAAGAGCTCGACCGGCAGACGCCCCGCCGGACGATGCAGGGCTTCCTGAAGGAGTCGCGCGAGGGGGACTTCCGCTCGGCCGCCAACTACCTCGACCTCCACGCCGTCGGCGCCGGCACCCGCGACAGCAACGGGCCGGAGCTTGCGCAGAAGCTGTCGTACGTGCTCGAGCGCCAGCCGACGCTCGACCTCGCGAAGATCTCCGACGACCCGACCGGCGCGCCCAACGCCAAGACCACGGACACGATCGTCGTCGACACGCTCTACGCGGGCGAAGAGCCGGTCCCCATCCTGCTCAAGCGAGAGAAGTTCGCCGACGGGGTCAATCGCTGGCTCATCGCCGACAAGACGGTCGCGCTCATCCCCGTGATCGACGCGGCGTACGGGCCGCGCCCCATCGGCGTGCCGCTCCCGCCGTCGCTGACGCGCCCCACGTTCCTCGGCAACGAGCTGTGGCAGTGGATCGGCGTCTTCGGCGCGGCGTTCGTCGCTTATCTGTTGGCGCGGATCGCCGCGGCCCTCCTCGTTCGCGCGGCGAAGTACTTCACGCACCGGACGCCCACGCGGGTCGACGACGCGCTCGTCGAGTCGGCGCGGCGGCCGCTCCGCACGGTCATCGGCGCCATCACGTACCGGCTGCTCCTGAACCCGCTCCAGCTGACGACGGCGGTCGTCGAGGTCCTGGAGCACCTCACGTACACGTCGCTCGTCCTCGGCATCAGCTGGCTGCTCCTGCGCGCCCTCGGCGTGTCGACGATGGTGCTCGACGAGCACGCCGCCCGCGAGAGCTACGACGACTTCCTCGGCCGGCGCATCCGCACCCAGGCGGTGCTGCTCCGGCGGGTCGCGAGCGTCACGATCAGCTTCGTGGCGGGCGCGGTCGTGCTGATGCAGTTCGACTTCGTGCGGAACGTCGGCGTGTCGCTCCTGGCGTCGGCGGGCGTCCTCGGAGTGGTCGTGGGCTTCGCGGCGCAGAAGTCGCTCGCGGGGGTCATCGGAGGGATCCAGTTCTCCGTCGCGCAGCCGGTGCGCATGGGCGACGAGGTCGTCGTCGAGAACGAGTTCGGCGCGATCGAAGAGATCAACCTCACGTTCGTGGTCGTCCGCCTCTGGGACAAGCGGCGCCTCGTGGTGCCGATCACCTACTTTCTCGAGAAGCCCTTCCAGAACTGGACCCGGACGGCCTCGGACCTCGTCGGCGCCGTCCTCCTGAAGGTGGACTTCGACATCCCCGTCGAGGCCGTGCGCGCCGAGCTGCGGCGCATCTGCGAAGCCGACCCCCTCTGGGACAAGAAGACCTGCACCGTCCAGACCACCGACTCGGACGCCGCGACGATGACACTGCGAGCCCTCGTTTCGGCCGGGGACGCCGCCCGCCTCTGGGACCTCCGCTGCCGCGTCCGCGAGCAGCTCCTCGCCTTCGTCCGCGCCCACATCCTGGCTCGCGCGGCCGTGCGCTAGCCACTGGGCGCTCTCGGAGAGAAAGGGAGATTGGCCGCAGAGGGCGCAGAGGGCGCAGAGGGCGCAGAGGGAAGAGGGGTTTTGTACGCCATCCGGTCTCGTGAGAGCGATGAGGATCTGCCTTGCGTCGACCGTCCTGGTCGGACGGCTTCGACCCCCTCTCTGCTCTGCGCTCTGCGCCCTCTGCGCCCTCTGCGGCCAATCTCGCTCTCGACGTGCAGGCCGGACCGCGGGCCTTGGCGTCGTGGGCCGGCTCTTCTAGGGTGCTGGCGATGTCCGAGCCGCCGCTTCGCCGCACGTCGCTCTACGAAGAACACGTCGCCCTCGGGGGGCGCATCGTGCCGTTCGCCGGGTGGGAGATGCCCGTGCAGTACACCGGCGTCGTCGATGAACACGTGGCCGTGCGTACGGCCGCGGGCCTCTTCGACGTGAGCCACATGGGCGAGCTCCGCCTCCGCGGCGAGTTCGCGGGCCACGTGGTCGACTACCTGGTCACCAACGACGCGAAGAAGCTCGTCGACGGGCAAGCGATGTACACGTGCGCGTGCAACGAGCAGGGCACGATCCTCGACGACCTCATCGTCTACCGGCGCGCGCAAGACGACTGGCTCGTCGTCTGCAACGCATCGAACCGCGCGAAGATGAGCGCGCACTTCGAGCGCGCCGCGAAGGACCACTGCGAGTTCGAAGACCAGAGCGACGCCACGGCCCTCATCGCTCTCCAGGGGCCGCGGGCGTTCGAGGTCCTCGCCGCGGTCGGTCCCGCGGGCGCTGCGCTCGCGAGCCTCGGCTCGTTCCGCTTCACCAACACGACACTGGCGGGCGTGACGTGCACGGTCGCGCGCACCGGATACACCGCCGAAGACGGCGTCGAGATCTTCTGCCCGTGGAGCGACGCGCCCGTCGTGTGGCGCGCGCTCATGCAGGCGGGCAGAGGTGTGGGCATCAAGCCCATCGGCCTGGGCGCTCGCGACACGCTCCGCCTCGAGGGGCGCCTGTCGCTCTACGGCAACGACATCGACGAGACCACGAACCCCATCGAAGCGGGCCTCGGCTGGGTCGTGAAGCTCGGCACGCCCGACCATCCGCGCGACTTCGTCGGCCGCGCCGCGCTCGAGCGCATGATGGCGTCTCCCCTGCCCCGCAAGCTCATCGGGTTCGAAGTGACCGGGCGCGGCATCGCGCGGCACGGCTACCCGCTCACGGCCGACGACGGGACCGTCATCGGCCTCTGCACCAGCGGGAGCCCGGGTCCGACCGTTGGCAAGAACATCGGGCTCGGGTATTTGCCGAGTGCGATGACCGCCGTCGGAACGAAGTTCTTCGTCGACTGCCGGGGCCGGAACATCGACGCGGTGGTCGTTCCGACGCCGTTTTACAAGAGAGGCAGAGCCCGATGAGCGATCAGATTCCGACGGACCTTCGATACACCAAGGAACACGAATGGGTCCGCGACACCGCGGGCGAGGTGACCGTCGGCATCACGGCGTTCGCCGTCGAGCAGCTCGGCGACGTCACCCTCGTGAACTTCGACATCAAGGTGGGCGACGAGGTCGGCGCCGGCAAGCCGTTCGGGACCATCGAGAGCGTCAAGACGCTGAGCGATCTCTACGCGCCCGTCGCCGGGAAGGTCGTCAAGATCAACGCCGACCTCGCGACCAAGCCCGAGCTCGTCAACGAAGACTGCTACGGCAAAGCCTGGATGATCGCTATTGCCCCCACCGACCCGAAGGCCGCCAGCGCCCTCCTCGACTCCGCCGCGTACGCCGACGTCGTGAAGACCGCAGCGCATTGATCGAGTTCGAGGGGAGCCGGAGCTCCCCTCGAGCTCCCCATCCGGGACGGGGACGGGGCCCCATCCGGGACGGGGACGGGGCCCCATCCGGGACGGGGACGGGGCGCCATCCGGGACGGGGACGGGGCCCCATCCGGGATCGCTCTAATGCCCGGCGTCGCCGAACGGGAAGCGGGGGCCGCCGTCGCGGACCGGTACGCCGGGGCCGGCGTCGCGTGGGGGCGGGGGCGTGGGCGCGGGGCCGCAGGTCGCGGTAGTGCGGCTGCAGATGTCTCCGCCGCTGCAATCGGCGTTGGTCGTGCAGAGCTGGGTTTCGCCCATCGCGCAGGTGGCCGCGCACTTCGACGACGCGGGGGTCATGCGCGTGGCGCGCGTCTCGCAGCAGATGCCGGTCGCGCAGCTGTTCGTACCCGAGCACGCAAGGCTGCTTCCCATGCAGGCCGCGGCCGCAGTGCAGGCTGGGCGACCGTTCCCGGTGCAGCAGACCTGCGTCGCCGAGTCGCACGGCGCCGCGCCGCACGCGATCTGACCGGGGCCGCCGTCGGTTCCCCGGGGCGGCACGGTCATCCCCCCGCCGCCGCGGCCCGCGTCGAGGTCGACGCTCGTGGGCGAGCCGCTGTCGTCGCCGGTCGGCGCTGTCGCGTCGTCTCCGACGCCCGAGCTGCTCCCGGTCCCGGAGCTGCCTCCTGTGCCCGAGCTGCTCGCGGTTCCCGAGCTGCTGCCGGCACCCGAGCTCCCGTTCCCCCCACCGCTGTCGTCGCCCGAATCGGACCCGATCGACCCGCTGCATCCGATCATGACCGCGATCGAAGCGCCCAGAAACGTTCGCAAAGCCGACATTGAAGTACCTCCTCGCACGTATTTCGCAGTGAGTTCAGGGCCTCAGTGCCCGGTAGGGGCCGAGCGGTTACACAAATGCGACGCGTGCAATCGGGCGTAACCTTCTCGGGGTGGGCGGGCACAGTGAAGCAGTGAAGGGACCCGTCGCCGCGCGCTTCTCGAGGAGAGACGACGTCGATCTCGCCCGGCGCTGCGTCTCCGGCGACCAGACCGCGCACCGCGAGCTCTTTCAGCGCGAGCGCCGGCGCGTCCACGTGATCCTCTT
>ODAK010000620.1_pt1 | contig 40741 bp, 36 predicted proteins | sample 1539591 | NCBI WGS metagenome assembly ODAK01 (sample SAMEA3539303, study PRJEB22396) | soil metagenome | biome: tundra; feature: field; material: soil | place: USA | collected 2010-05 | depth 0.15 m | reverse complement strand
GCCAACCGGTCGCGATGCCGAGTGCCTTGCCCGCCTGGGCGAATTGACAGGTTGGCCCCGCGGAGATTCTTATTCGTCGAGTGCCACGCGCGAGTCGAGACGCTCAGTCACTCGGACGAGGCCGGTCGTCCTCGTTTCGGTAACGTGAAGTGATGAAAACAAACGCGATCGTCGTCTGCGAAGGCGACCAAACCGGCCAGGAACTGCTCGACGAGGCACTGCGAGTGCTCGATCCGAGTGTGTTGGGATTCGACGTCGAACTCGTTCGCTTCGATCTGTCGTTAGAGAACCGACGCGCCACGAACAACCGGGTCGTCCACGACGCGGCCGCGGCGACGGTCGAAGCCGGACTCGGTCTGAAGGCCGCCACGATCACGCCGACCGAGATCGGCAGCGTCGGATCACCGAATCGAATTCTCCGTGAAGGCATCGGCGGAAAGGTCATCGTCCGCACCGGTCGCCGAATTCCCGGCGTAGCGCCAGTCGTCTCACTTTCTCACCCTGTGGTGGTGGTTCGAATGGCGGTCGGCGACGCCTACGGCGCGCTCGAGGGTCGCGATGGCGAGCCCGGTTCCAAGCACGAATCGGCCTGGCGCACCGAACGAATCGATCGAACTATCTGTCAGTCAGTCGCCGAATTCGCCTTCGTGACCGCGGCGTCCATGGACGGCCTCGTCTACGGCGGTCCGAAGTGGACCGTCTCGGCAATCTACGAAGGCATGCTGAAAGAAGAGATGGACCGCGCCGCGAGCCGTCACCCCGACATCACCTATCACCCGATGCTCATCGACGCGGCCTACGCCGGCCTGATGACCGAGCAGTGGGAACAGACTGTCGTGATACCCACGTTGAATCGTGACGGCGACTGTCTAAGCGACCTGGTGCTCGCGATGTTCGGGTCCATCGCGGGCGCGGAGTCTGTGCTCTTGGCTCTCGACGATGATCTGAATCCCACGACCGCGATGGCTGAAGCCCCGCACGGCACAGCGCCGTCGCTCGAAGGCAAGAACGTCGCCAATCCCATGGCGATGTTGCTCGCGTGCGCGGCGATCCTCGAACACGCGGGCATTCAGGGCGATGAGCGCGCAGCCGAAGCATCGCGCCTCCTTCGTCACGCCACGCTGGGCGCGGCCATGGACGGTATCCGCAGTTTTGACCTCGGCGGCTCAGCCTCGACCTCTGAAGTCGTCGATGAAGTCGTCGCCCGAATGCGCAATCGATAAGAGACCTCCGCTTCGTTCACGTGTTCGGACGACCCGCCTCCGTCGAGTGCGACCACGAAGCGCCGTCTACGGTGGAGTTATCGAGAATGTGGTGACGCGTGGGGCTGGGACGACGGCGTGGGACGACGTACCCCTCAAGCCATCTCGGGACCAATGTCCCTGATACCCACGGACCCCTCGATCGACGCGCTCGCCGACGACGCGGTCGAGCGCGCTCGAACCCTGATTCACGACGCCGATCGCATGCGCGGACACTCCGAGATCGCCAATCGCCGTAGGTTTTCGCGGCTCTTCCGCGACCCTCGAGCGATTGAAGTCACGATCACCCTGACCGATGAGGTCATGCGGATCCACTCGGTTCGGAGTTCGATCAATATCTTTCGCCGAGCCGCGGCCACCGCGTCGGCCGAAGGCTTCGGCCGCTTCAACGCCGTCGGTCTTAGGTTCCTGGCCGCCGCCTCACGACTCTCTCCGGCTCCGGTCATCAGCGTCGTCGCCGCGCAGATTCGTCACTTCTCCAAAGACTTGATCCTGCCCTTTGAAGACGAGCCGTTGAGGAAACATCTCGCGCGACGAAGACGAGACGATATTGCGTTGAACATCAACGTCTTGGGTGAAGCGGTCTTGGGTGAGGGCGAAGCCGACGAGCGACTCGAGCGGGTGCTCGAGATGATCCGACGACCGGAGATCAATTACGTGTCCGTGAAGCTCTCGTCGGTCGTGAGCCAGATCATCACGATCGATCGCCTCGGTTCACTCGAACGCGTCGCGTCCAAGATGCGACGTCTCTACCGAGAGGCCGATGCACACGAGACCTTCGTCAACCTCGACATGGAGGAGTACCGCGACCTCGAGCTGACGGTGACGGCGTTCAAGCACGTACTCACCGAGCCAGAGTTCTCCGGCATCGCCGCGGGCATCGTGCTCCAGGCGTACCTGCCCGAATCCCACGGCGCGTTCGCCGATCTCGTCGAGTGGGCGATGATCCGACACCAGCACTCGGGTGGTTCGATCAAGGTTCGGCTGGTAAAGGGTGCGAACCTGGCGATGGAGACGACCGAAGCCGAACTTCACGGTTGGAGTGCCGCCCCCTACCGGACGAAGGCCGACGTCGACGCCAGTTACGCGAGGCTCCTCGACGCGGCGCTGCGTCCCGAACACGCCGAGGCCGTACGCATCGGAGTCGCCAGCCACAATCTCTTTCATCTCTCGTGGGCCCTCGAAGTGGCACGAGCGCGCGGCGTGGACGCCCAGGTGGACGTCGAAATGCTCGAGGGAATGGCCAATTCCGAGTCGCTCGCAATCGCGAAGACCGGTCAACGAGTCCTGCTCTACGCCCCGGTCACCCGACACGATGACTTCGCGTCCGCGGTCGCGTACCTGGTGCGACGACTCGACGAGAACACGTCGGACGAGAACTATCTGAAGGCCGCGTTCGACATCGGCACCGACGCCGGGCGATTCGATGAGCAGCGCGACCGATTCATGGCGTCCGTGCGAGAACGCCACGCCATATCGGTCGCCTCTCTACGCCACGTTCCAACGCGGGCCACTGACGCGACGGGCTTCACCAACGTCGCGAACTTCGATCCGACCTCGTCGAAGGCCTTCGACCAGATCACCGGGTCCTTCGCGAAGATCCGCGCAACTCCTGATCATCAGATCCCGTTGGTCATCGGCGGCGAGGAGATCGTCACCGATGACTTCGAGGTCGGTCACGATCCGAGCGCCGACGCGCAGGCGTGGTACCGATATTCGGTCGCTGACGCGCAGCTCGTCGACGAAGCCGTGCGGTGCGCGTCGGTGGTCCAGGAAGGTTGGTCCGACAGATCGATTGAGGACCGTCGAGGGATTCTCTTCGCGTGCGCGCTCGTCATGGAAGAACAGCGAATCGAGACCACGTCGGTGATGGCTCGTGACGCCGGCAAGACCGAGGCGGAAGCGGATCCCGAAGTGAGCGAGGGAATTGACTTCGCGCGCTTCTACGCGACCTCGGCCTCTGATTTCGCGCAGTCCACTCCGCTCGGCACCGTCGTCGTCGTGGCGCCGTGGAACTTCCCGTACGCGATTCCGGCGGGTGGCGTCTGCGCCGCGCTCGCGGCCGGGAACGCCGTCATCTTGAAACCGGCCCCCGAGGCCGTGGCCACGGCGTGGCAACTCGTGCAACAACTCTGGGCTGGCGGTGTACCGCGTGACGTGTTGCAGTTCGTCCCCACCCGCGACGACGACAACGGTCGTCGCTTGATCACGCACACTGGCGTGGACGCCGTGGTGCTGACCGGCTCGTTCGATACCGCGCTCCTGTTCACGACGTGGCGGCCCGACATCACGCTGCTCGCCGAGACCAGTGGCAAGAACGCCATCCTCATCAGCGCGTGCGCCGACATCGACGTCGCGGTGAAGGACCTCGTGCAGTCCGCATTCGGTCACGCTGGTCAGAAGTGCAGCGCCGCCAGTCTGGCCATCGTGGTGCGCGACGTCTACGACGATCCCGCCTTCTTGCGTCAGTTGGGTGACGCCGTACGCAGCCTTCGCGTCGGGCCCAGCTGGGAACTCTCGACCTCCGTCGGACCGATCATCCGCAGTGCTGAACCGGCGCTCGAACGCGCGCTCCATCATGTGGACCCGGGCGAAAGTTGGCTCATCGAGCCTCGTCAACTCGATAGCGCGGGTCTGCGGTGGAGTCCGGGGGTGAAGCTCGGCGTGCGCTCCGGTTCGTGGAGTCATCAACACGAATGGTTCGGCCCGGTGCTCGGTGTCATGGTCGCCCCGGACTTCACCACCGCGATCAAATGGCAGAACCGGACCGACTTCGGCCTCACGGCCGGTCTCCAGTCGCTCGACGAGGCTGAATGCGAACTGTGGATGGACGCGATCCAAGCCGGCAACCTCTACATCAATCGCGGTATCACCGGGGCGATCGTGAACCGACAGCCTTTTGGCGGGTGGCGCCGCAGCAGTGTCGGTCCGACCGCGAAGGCTGGTGGTCACCACTACGTGAACTCACTTCGGCACTGGGCCCCCCTGAGCGATGCCGGGTCGGCGATCGAGCTGGCGCGATCGTGGTGGCTTTCGACGGGCGCCCGGTCCATCGACCGCTCTGGGCTCCGCGTCGAAAAGAACTTCCAGCGATACCGTCATTTCCCCAAGGCCATCGCCGTTCGAGTGGATGACACGTTTGACGAGGCACGGCGTTCACTCGTTGACGCGATCGTGCACGAGGCGGACGTGAACGTCACGTACAGCGCGCTCGAACCGGTCGCCGTCGCGCCCGATGCGGTCATTGAATCGGTGGCCGAACTCGTCGTGCGGGCCGATTCACTGAGTCGAGTCCGCTGGCTGTCGAAGGAAGACCCACCAAGCGTCGCCTTGCTCGAAAGAGGCGTCACCGTCGATCGCCGGGTACTCTCCCAGCGCGGCGACGTGGAGATCGCCCGGTGGTTGCTCGAGCAGAGCGTGTCGATCACCCACCATCGCTACGGCAACGTCAACGCGGGACCGAAGCCGAAATGCCCGGGTCTCGAGGACTCAGACCTCGAGGGCTAAGTCTTCGAGACGACGGTTGCGAACCTTGGAGACGATGGTCGGATGATCACTCGTCGTCATGGCATCGAGCAGCGCGGAGATGCTGGCGGTCGCGAAATTGATCCGTTGATCGGCGACGCCGTAGGGAATGACGAGGATGTCGCCGTGCGCCATCGCCCCGCAGGTGTACACCACGTTCGGCACGTACCCGTCCTGCTCTTCGGGGGTCGCGATGAGGAGCGGCTCGTTCAGCGCGGCGATCATCTTCGTGGGATCGTCGAGGTCGAGCAGGACAGCGCTGATGCTGTAGGTGCGCATTGGCCCGACGGCGTGCGTGAGAACCAGCCAGCCGGCGCTCGTCTCGATCGGTGACCCGCAGTTGCCCAACTGGACGACCTCCCAGTCCCACTCGGGCATCTGGAACGTCACCGCTCTCCCCCAGTGTCCCAGGGTGTCCGAAAAGCAGACCGCGTTGGTCTCGCGGTCGTAGCGCGTGAGCGCAACGTACTGCCCGTTGATGCGACGGGGGAAGAGCGCGAGTCCCTTGTTGGGCGCGGCGGCACCGACGACCGGTGAGGCCTCGAAGGAGATGAAGTCATTGGTTCGCAAGAGTTGCTGGGAGATATGTTCACCATCGAACGCCGTGTACGTGGCGAGATAGGTCGTCGTTGCGTCCGTCTCGGTGAAGAGGACGAACCGCGCGTCTTCCATGCCGTGCGCTTCGGCGGCCATTACCGGCCAGAGCACGCGTTCGGAGATGTCGATGTCGGCGTCGAAGTTGACGCTGTAACTGCACGCGGCGATCGACCGGTGATGACGGGCGATCGCGTGCGCGTCGTGACGCGTGTCGTACTCCGAGATCAGGACTTCCAATCGTGCCTCAAGTTCTTCGAGGGAGAACACCAGGGGCAGTTCGTCAAGCACGTACGCCGAACTCTCGCCGTCTTGACCCATCGCCTTCAAACGTGCGTGGAAGAGGTCGCGGTGGAATACGCCATCGCGCGCCGAACCGATCATTGGATACGGCTCGCGCGGGTCGAGCGAGATTTCCCCGTCGGCACTGACGAGTCCGCTGCGAAAACCAATACTCGAACGATGACCCTCGCCCACACCGCGAAAACTCATCACGAAGCGCACGGCTCCTTCGGGAACGCCCGACTGGTCGGGGTGCGCCACGATGCTGGGATTACAGACTGCGGCCGCCTCGAGCGAGTACTCGTGCGTGAACGAGGCGCCGAGGAGGAGCCAACGCTCCTCGCTCAGGTCTTCCTTCGGGTCCAACCGGTTGCTCACGCGTTCGGCGTGTTGACTGAATACGGCCTCAATGTCTCGGTGCCGACGCGCGAATCGCTGGATGATTTCCTTCAGTCGTCGGCGTACGTCGGCTTCGGGTAGCGACACGATTCGCTTCACCACGTTCGAGGCGCGTGACTCGGCACCTCCCATTTCTTGACCGGCCACGAAGAGCAAAGCGACGACACGTGACGCGTCGGGGACGATATGGACATCGGAACGTGACGCGAGGTTTTCTTTCATGTAGAGATAGTTTGGTGCGCGAAGGCCTGCTGACGGGTTGATACCAGCGCCAAAGTTGACTCCGCCCCCTGATTCTGGTTGGCGACGTCCGCGTGCAGGCCATCGAAACCGCCTCCCGTGACGGGATCCCACATCATCACCTTCGCGTCATTGTCGCCGTCGAACCACGCGTTCGCCATTCGGATGCCTTCGAGCCACTTCGGCGAATCGTCGACCCTCAAGGCTCGGGCACAGGCGTCGGCCATCGTCGAGACTTCGATGGGCTGTTGGTCGAAACCGGGTCCGACGTCACCGGGTCCCGATCCACTCGCCGGCGTGACCGAGAGGTGCCCGTCACGCGTCTCGCGCTCCAAGAGCCATCCGAGAAGTTGGAGTCCTCTCGAGACGAGAGCCGGCCGATCCAACGCGACACCGGCCGCCATCATCGCGTCGGGCAAGAGCGCGTTGGCGTAGTAGAGACGCGGTTCGGGCCACGGCCACGCCGGGTCGGCGCCCACTTCGAACATGGCGTCGACGGCGTCATCCATGAGTGATCGCGCGGGCACGTTCCTCGGATCGAGCCCGAGGACCGCGGCGGCGCCCAAGACGGCGAACGCCATCGAGCGCGGGTACTGGGAGCGCTGCGCGGCGGCGCGTTCGAAGAACACGAGAGCGGGACCGGCCACGGCGAACTGTGAACAGGCCGCGGCGGTTCCCAATCCCCAGAGACTTCGACCCCAACAGTCCTCAGTGGAACCTTCGCTGGTCCACGAGCCGTCGGCCGAGCGACGATTCCGACACTCGCCGCGCGGTCCCATCGCCTCGGCCACGAACGCCATCGATCCCTGGGCCAGGGAACGCACCGACGCGTTCGGACGAGGTTCACGAGCGCTCACCACGAGGACGCGCGCCACGTCGTCGACGCAGTAGCCGTGCTCGCGACGCGGCGTCGCGTGCTCGGCGTGCTCGAACGTGCCGTAGCGGTCGGTCAACGCGACCAGGTGGTCGAATCGCGGGCTCTCGATCATCGGTTCGCTGACAGTGGTGCTCGATTGTCGAGTAACTCTTCGCCGAGGGCGGCGTAACGTGAGGCGATGACCGGCCACGCCAATTCCGGAGCGAGCCGTCGGGCTTCGCTCGCCATCGCGCCGACCAGGCCCGGTGTCGTGAGGGCATGGCGAATGGCGTCGGCCAACGCTTCGGGGTCTCGACGCGGCACCACGATGCCCGCGCCACTCGAGAGAAGTTCCACCGCGTGGGGGAACGCCGTCGCGATGACGGGGCGACCAGCCGCGATGGCGTCGACCAAGACGCCCGACGTCACCTGGTCCGGCGAATCGTACGGCAGGATCACCATCATCGATTCACTTATCAAGTGCGCGAGCGAGGCCAGCGAGCGGTACTCGGGGTCGAAGACGACGTCCACGTGGCGCTCCTTCGCGCGTTGCATCAACATGTCGCGGTAGACGTCGCCCTCGTATTCATGAACCTTGGGATGGGTGTTACCCGCGATGACGTAGATCGGCTTCGGACGGAGGTCACTCAACATCGCGAGCGCGTCGATCGCCCATTCGATGCCCTTGCCCGGCCCGAGGAGTCCCCACGTGAGCAGCCTCGGTCGCTCTTTGGAGTCCTCGAGTCGCACCGCGCTCGACACGGCAGCACCGTGAGGGATGACCGAGATCTTCCGCGCGTCGACGTCGAAGTTGGAACACAGTCGCACGCGACCGGCCTCGGTCATCACCACCACGGCGTCGGCGGCGCGAACGACGGCTTCGAGCACCCGGCGTTGATGCACCGTCGGGTGCTCCAAGACCGTGTGCGCGACGACGATGGTCGGACGTTCAATTCCTTCTAGGACCTCCACGATCGATTCTCCGTCGGGTCCGTCATAGATCCCGTACTCGTGTTGCACGATGACGACGTCGGCGCGATTGAGGGCGTCCATGGCGTCAATCGTCTCGACACCGTCCGAGCCGTTCAACTCGGCGACCACGATCTTGGCCGCGGGTTCTCCGTCGGCGCCGACGCGGACAATTCCGACGTCGTCACCGTATTCGTACAAGCCGCCCGAGAGCGCTGCGGCGAAGGTGGCGATGCCGCACTGCGTCGGTGGGTACGTCGAGATCATCGCGTACGTGCGTCGCTCGTGGTCATTCACGGGCATCTCTTCAAACACGTGATGCTCCCTTGCCGGAACGACCGTCAACGTTGCGCCCGACGACCAGAATGCATTGGAGGAAACGGCGTCGTATCACTGGTCTCCTCTCGTCTCCACATTCACAGCACTCTCAACCAACCAGGCAATCGTGCTCTTCACGTCGTCGCCGAGTGATGACTTTCGGTGGCGATCAGTGTCCGGAGGTGACGAATCAGTTCGGCGATTCGAACGACCGTCGAACCCCTGTCGGCGCCTCTGACGAGCTGGCAGCCTGTTTGACTTCCGAACCCAACCTACCGGTTCTGTCCGACTCTTGGTCCACGACGCGCAGCACTGACGTTCGGGTGATCGCGCGGTGAAGGGCGGCGACGCTGGGAGGACCGGGCGGCGCCTAACCAGCCATTGGGGCCGTCGACACCCGCGCGGTGACGTTCTCAGTCCCGGCGACGAGCGCGGTGGCGATTGTCAGCAACGTCACCACTCGGACGTCAGTCCATGAACGCTCCTCCGTTGACCGAGATCGCTTCGCCGGTGATGAATTCGGCGTCGTCGCTCGCGAGGAAGGCGACGACCTTCGCGACGTCCTCCGGCGTCTCGAGTCGACCGAGGGGCGTGTCGTCGATCCACATCTGGCGCACCGCGTCGGGGTCAACGCCACGCAGTTCGGCCTCCCAGGAGAGTTCGCGAATTTGCATCGGCGTCGCGACGAAACCGGGACAGACACAGTTCACTCGAATACCGTGTGGCGCGAGCTCGAACGCCATGGCTTGGGTGAGTCCGAGGACCGCGAACTTGCTCGCGACGTAGTCCGAGAGAAAGGGGACCCGTCCTTGTTTGGCGGCCATCGACGCGGTATTGATGATGCGCCCCGGTGTGGCGAGCGCGATCATGGCCCTCGCCGCCGACTGACCGCAGTAGAAGATGCCGTAGGTATTCACTTCGAAGTTGCGCACGAGATCGGCGGGCGCGACGTCCACGAAGCGATGCATCTTCGATATCCCGGCGTTCGAGACCCAGACGTCGAGACGTCCATGCTGCGCGACGACGCTGTTGACGGCGGCGTCACAGGCCTGGGGATCAGTCACGTCGAGACGGAGGGCCTGCGCGCTCTCGATCATCGACGCGGTCGCCTCGGCGCTCGAGAGATCGAGATCGGTCACGACGACGTGATAGCCGCGCGCGCCGAGCGTCGCGGCGATTGCCGCGCCGATTCCTGATCCCGCGCCGGTGACACCAGCGATTGGTCGTGTCATTGCGAACTCCTTGCGAGTGAATGTGAGAGGGACTTCGTTGCTTCGTACAGCTGGTGAAACTGTTGGTAACGCTCCTCGTAGAGTGCGACGTTCGCCGGAATCGGTGAGATCATCTCACCCTCTTCCAGGGCACCCACGACGTAGGACCAATCGGCGATGACGCCGGTGCCAATGCCCGCGATGACCGCCGCGCCGTAGGAGGCACCGGGATGTTCGGCGATCGAGACCAGGTCGCGATTGAGGACGTCGGCCAAGATCTGACGCCACAACCGTGACTTCGATCCGCCATTGGTAATACGGGGCCGATGAAGGACGAGCCCGTCTTCGACGAAGACGTCGAAGTGCGAGCGAAAACCGTAGGCGATCGCCTCGAGGAACGATCGGTGTAGGTCGCCTCGCGTCGTGCCGAGGTGCAGTCCGATCACCGCACCGCGCAGATCGGGGTCGTGCAGGGGTGTCTTCTCGCCCAAGAAATACGGCAGCGTCACGAGCGCTCCCGGTTCGCTCGCGGCCGCGGCGTCGTCCAATTCGGCCAGCGGCACACCGCTGAAGAGACCCTGCTCCCAACGCAACATCGATCCACTCGTCGCCATGCAACCGTTCGGCAGCCACTTGCCGGGAATGGGATAGCAGTCGAGATAGAGGCGCGGATCGAGAAACTTCTCGTCGCTGACGGCGAGGATGTCCCCCGATCCCCCGAGCTTGATGAGGCAGTCACCTTGTTCGACCAGCCCGGCTCCGTAGGCCGAGAGCACGTGGTCGGCTCCACCGACCACGATCGCCGTCCCGGCGCGAAGACCGGTCGCGGTGGCGGCCGACTCGCTGACCGCGCCGACGACTTGTCCGGGCCGCACGACGTCGAGCATCGTCGGCCACGTAATCGGTGTCGCAGACTGCACCTCCTCGAGCACGTCACCCTCGAAATCGTAGAGACCGCTCTCGATCGCCCAGTTGTACTCGACGTGCGCACCCGCCCCCAACGCCCGAGCCAACCAATCGTACGAACCCTGCAGCGACGCCGTTCTCGACCACACCTCAGGTTCGTGTCGCGCCAGCCAGAGTGCCGTGGGAGCGACTGACTGCTGGGAGAGAACCGAACCAGTGAGCGCCAGGATGTCGACGTCGCCCAGTGCGGCTCTCACTTCGTCGATTTCCTTGGTCGCTCGGGCGTCATTTTGCAAGATCGCTCGGCGAAGCGGTTCGCCGTCTGTACCGATGGCGAGAATCGCCGGCACCATCCCCGTCACCGCGACGGCACTGATGTCGTCCTTCGACGCCGAGGCACTCTCTAACAGTCGTGGCACGAGGGTGCACACGGCTTCCCACCACTCGTGATGGGAAGCCTCAGCCCAGCCCGGGTGATCGTTGAAGAGCGCGACGCCGTGGGTGTGCGACGCGACGATGCCAACTTCGGCGTCGAGTAGTACGGCCTTCACTCCGGACGAGCCGAGGTCGACGCCGAGTAGTAGGCGGCGCCCCTCAGGCACTCCGCGCCGCATCGACGAAGCGCTTCACCCGTTCCGGGTCGACTTCATTCCACGTGTAGCCGTCGCGCTTCAACGAACTGCCGACGATGCAACCGTCGGCGAAACGGAAGAACTCCTTGATCGTCTCGGCTCGGGCGCCGGTGTTCAACAAGACCGGCACGGACTTGTCAAGTGCCTCGCGCACGTCGGCCACCGTCTTCACGTCCGGTTCGCTGCCCGCCATGGGCCCGGACACCAGTATGACGTCCGCCAGACTGGAAACGACCGTCGAGCGCGCCAACTCCGCCGGGGAACGACTTCCAATACTCGAGGCGAATTCCGGAGTGACGTTCGCGAAGAGGGCGAGGTCGTCGCGACCGAAGTTCCTCCGGTTGCGCAGCAACGAGGCGGCGTCGGGATTCCACGCGCCCATGTCCGACTCCCACGACCCGGTGATCACCTCGCGCAGGAACGAGGCGTTTGTGGCGACCGCGATCGCGAGTGCGCACTGCGCGTCCCAGAGGAAGTCGACGCCGAACGGCCGATCGGTCGGTTTGCACTCGGTGACGACGCGCGACATCACGGCCGAAGCCTCGAGTCCCGCGTGGAGTTGATAGGGCCGGTCGCCCTCGTTGCAGAACAACAGCGCGTCGAACCCTCCGTCCAAGAGGATCTCGACGTCGCGGCGAACCTGATCGACGAGTCCCTGCACACCTTTGTGGTGATCGAACAGTGGAGTCCCGGGCAGGGGCGGGACGTGCGCCATGGCGATGAGGGGCTTGTCAATGCCGGTGAAAATTGAAGTGAATCGGCTCACGAGGAACTCTCCTTTGTATAGGGCTCGACGTGCACGACCTCCACACCCTGGTCCTTGATCGCTCGAATGATGTCTCCGTCGGGCGACGCGTCGGTCACTAAAAGGTCTACAACACCGAGCGTCGCCACGCTGACGAAGGCCACGTGACCGATCTTGGACGCGTCGGCCAGCACCACCACGCGTCGTGCCGCCAAGAGTGCGGACTGTTTGACCATCGCGTCGTCCATGTTGTATTCACTGAGGCCCTTGTCGACGTCGACACCGGCGACCCCGAGGAAGAGCGTGTCGCAGTTCAAGTCGCGATACGAGCCTTCGGCCCGAGCGCCTACCAGGCTCATCTCGCCACTTCGAAGGACGCCGCCAGTGACGATCGTGCGTATTTTGGGCTTGCGATCGAGTTCCGTGGCGATGAGAAGTGAACTGGTGATGACGCTCAACGACAAATCCGGTGCGATGGCTTTGGCCATCTCCAAGGTCGTCGTGCCCACGTCCAGGATCACCGTCTCGTCGGGATGCAACAGTTCCGCGGCGACGGCCCCGATTCGCTTCTTGGCTTCTGATCGGAAAACACCGCGTTGCAAGATTGGCGGCTCGTAGGAGCGACCCTGCGTGGAGATCGCCCCGCCGCGCACACGGCGAGCGAGTCCCTCGACTTCGAGCAGTTCGAGGTCGCGGCGGATGGTCATCTCTGAAGTGCCAAAGGCGCAGGCCAATTCCGCGATCGATGCCTCACGGTTGACTTTCAGCCGTTCGGCAATCGTCGTTCTGCGGTCCCTGGAATTCATCGCCCAATGATATGTGAAAAATTCACAGGATATGGTTGAGCCTGAAACTAACTCTCACTTCTACGCACTTTTTGTGCATAACTCTGTGAATAACGTTCAGTTGTGGCGGATAAGTCGGGAACCGTGATCCAGCACGCCAGCGCGTGGGCGGTCCAGTACGCTCCGAATGTTGCCCGATTGGTGAGAAATGAGGGGATGTCGATGACCAAGGTTTCTGAGTTTCACACCACCGGCATCGAGGACGTGGACGAACTCGTCTTCCATAATCAATCCGAGTGTCCCATCGGTCAAGAGATCAAGAAAAAGGGAACCGCCGCCGCCGGTCAAGGCTATTTCCGGACCCTCTGCATAAAGTGCAAGGGCATCGAAGACGGCTGGGAAGCCAATCGACCGCTCTAACGAGGTCAGGAACGACGTGCCGTCGTTCTCGTGCGGGGGAATTCACATGAGGTGATTGAGGGATCCTCGCTCGTCGTTGTCGACAATGGCGTCGAAGCGGTGACTAGGGCGAAGTGGAATGGGTGCGCAGCGCCGATTCAACGCCGAGCGTCAACGTGAAGATAACGACCGCCGAAAGGGCGACCAACTCTGTTATCTGAGCCGCTCCCGCCGCCGCGTTGGTTGTCCCGACCATCCACCAGAGGTGGTAGCGGAAGGCGAAGGGGACCAAGACGCCGACGCAGGTGACGACGGCCGCGTCGATCCTGCGTCGCCGGGAGCCTCGCGACGGGGCGCTGCTGTGGACCAATCCGAGGTAGTGACCCGAGCTGGCAACCAGGCCGAACATTCCGAAGGCGAGTAGCAGACTGGCCAGAATCGTGACCGAAGGGGGATATCCCTCTCGAATCCCTTGATTGATGCCCCCGGCAAAGCCGATCAACGTGCAGGCGCCCAACGCGGACCAGAGAGGGTGTCGTCGAACCACTGAGAACACCGTGTCGTTGACGTACGTCAGTCCCCGTACGACCGGTCGCTGCGCGGGACCGAAGAGATGACTCTGGGTCTTGAGCCACGCCAAGGAGTCAGCGAGCCAGTCCGGTGCGTTCTCCGATAACCGCGAGGTCTTTAGTTGCCGGTTGCGCGCGGACCGAAGGGCAACGACCACGACCAGCGTGATAACGGTCATCACCGCGAGCAGCCCCACCTGGACCCACGTTGCTGAGTTCCACGCACGGCGATTCTCTCGGATCGCCAACGCGGTCCACTCACTCGCGAGCGTGAAACTGACGCACGCCACGACAAGTTGACACCCGCGAAGCACGTCGACGATTCTGGCCACCGGAAGAGGCTCGGATCGTCGGCACATCAGTATTCGCGGGACGCTGAGGGCGGCAACCAACGGGACGAACAGCATCATGAATGAGATCACGACGTCGAAAGGGTCATTGAACCACGGAGCGTGGTCGAAAAGCCACGGCGTCTCTTTCACCGGCACCACGTACAAGAAGAATACGGTCGCCAACGCAATCGTGGCGAAGACCGGCCAACGCAACGTCCTGCGCCACCGGTCGTCAATCGGAATCATCCCTTCTCGCCAACCCGTCATCCTCTCAGTATCTCGCGTAAAGGGATCCCGCTCCCCCGTGAACGCCCGGGATATGACAGTGCCCGCGATCGGGCGGGACTCGAAGACCTAAGGAACGGCGACTACAGTCCCAACTGATGGCTTCGCGAGCTCCATCCAACCGGCTCGCGCCATCGTTGGGTCCCACGTCCGAACTCGCGAGCGACGCTTGGGCGCACCGCCTCGAATCCGTGGCGAACGCGAACAACTGGACGTGGCCGATCGTTTCGGCGGCCATCGGCACGCTCGGGGTCATCATCTTGGCCTCGGTACATCGAATGATCGACCTCGGTACCTATCTCCTAGGTGGTGCCCACGCCTTTCATTCCGATCTCTACCGCGTGCTCTACCAACCCACGCACTTAGGTTTCACGTATCCTCCGTTCGCCGCGCTGCTATTCGCTCCTTTCTCCCACTTGCCACTCCTCCTCAATCAATTCGTGTTCTCCGGGCTGAGCCTGGTCGCCTTGTTCGGCGTCATCGCCGTCAGCGTCCACGTGACGTGTCGGGACCTGGGTCGACGAGCCGTCGTCTGGTGGTCGTTGCTCCTGGTCACGCCTGTCGGCCTACTCGACCCCATCCGCGAGACCCTCCTCCTCGGACAGGTGAATATCCTGCTCGCCGTGGCGGTCATCGCGGACATGACCCTGGTCCGAGAAGGTCGACGCGGCTACCTCGTGGGCCTCGCCGCGGCGATAAAACTGACGCCGCTCATTCTCATCCCGTACCTGCTCTTCACCCGTCAACGAGGATCCTGGTTTCGGGCGCTGGGCACCTTCGTCGCGGCGGGAGCCCTCATGGCATTGGTGGCGCCAGACGCGTCTCGGACCTATTGGTTCCACGACGTCTGGAAGCCGAACGACGCCGGTTGGTTGCCGTGGGTGGGGAATCAGGGAGTGGTGGGCGTCGCCGAGCGCTTTCTCCACCACCAAATCAGTTCGACGTCCACGTTTATCCTGATCGCCGCGGTCTCAGGAGTTGGGCTATGGATCGCGGTCCGTGCGTATCGAGTCTCGTCGCCTCTCCTCGGGTTCCTCGTCATCGAAGCGACCGAGTCGATCGCGTCACCGGTTTCGTGGGCCCATCACTTCATTTGGGTGGTCCTCTTGATCGCGTGGCTGGCCCTCGCGCCGGACCGACCCGTTCACGGTGAGTGGTGGGCGGCGCTCGTGGCGGCCGTATTTTGGGCTGCTCCCATATGGTGGGTCCCCCACGGGTCCGCGGTTCGCTACGCCGGTCACGGTTGGTTGATCCCGCTCGCCGATTCGTTCTTCATCGTCCTGTGCACGGTGTTGGTGGCGGCCGTCGTCCGCCTCATACGTCGTGGTCACCATCGGTGTCCTTCGTTGGCCGACGCGAGTGCATCCAATGTCACGAAGTGACCGCTGCTGAGATTGCCGATACCTAGCGACTCGACCGAATTCACCAGCTCGCCGAATCGAACCGCGCCGAGGGGCCCCTTAAGAATTCACTAAAGCAGCGTCCTCGCCACAGTTCTGATGACCCCTCGCATCGACGTCTATTTATACTGAACTCAACTCGTGGTCGATCCCCGCGGCGTTGGGTGCTCACCTGACGTCCGGGATTCACCCACGACCTAGACAGTGGAGTTCCGCCCGTGACGTTCAGACGCACCGCACTCCTTTTGGGGCCGCTCAGCCTTCTTTGTCTCTCTCTTCCGGCCGCGGCGACGAACTTCGCGCCCCAGTGGCACAGTGCGAAATTGGCGAGCCTGCCGTCGGGTGCGACGGGACTACCCAACGGATTCTTACCGGCTCTCTCGTGCGCGTCAGCCGGCAACTGTAGCGCCGGTGGCGCCTACAGCGACGGCGCGGGCAAGGTCGATGGCCTCGTGCTGAATGAAGTGAAGGGGGTCTGGAAGGCACCAACCAGGTTGCTCCCCCCGGCCCAAGCCAACGCGGACCCCTCGCTCACGATCAATTCGCTCTCGTGCGCGTCGGCCGGCAACTGCGCCGCGGTGGGGAGTTTCGAGGACGCGCACAGCACCGGCCAGAGCTTCGTCGCCAGTGAGGTCGGTGGCGTATGGAAGCGGGCCCAGGAGCTGGCGCTGCCGTCGGGCGCGTCGACGACCACGCAGAACAGCGAAGTCCATTCGGTCGATTGCTGGTCGCCGGGCAACTGCAGCGCCATCGGGAGCTACGTCGACGACACGCAGCCCTCGGGCCACGCCGAGGGTCTCGAAGTGAACGAGGTTCGCGGCGTGTGGGGCCGAGCTCAAGCGACCAAGGTTCCCGCCAACGCCAACGTCAACCCGTACGTGGCGATCAACCAGGTGGCCTGCACCAACGCCGGGAACTGCGTCGCGGTAGGTTCCTACATCCGCGACGACAACGCGACCGAGGGTCTCTTGATCACCGAGGTCCAAGGCGCGTGGCAGAGCGCGACCGAAGTCGTCCTTCCCGGGAACGCCAACGCCTACCCGAGTGCGGGACTCGGCGAGGTGACGTGCGTCACGACGAACAACTGCACCGCCATTGGCACCTACACGAACGCCGCCGGTGACGTCGAGGGCATGGTCGTGAGCGAAACGCGGGCCACGTGGGCGAGGGGCCTGGCCATGACGATGCCGAGTGGCGCCGCGGTCAATCCGCACACGTTCTTCTACGGTTACGGCGGTCTCACGTGCCCGTCCATGGGCAACTGCAGCGCCGGGGGTCAGTACCTCGTCGGCACCAGCACCTACGAGGGTTTCTTCATCAACGAAGTCAACGGATCGTGGCTCGCCGCGACCGAGATGGCGCTGCCCGCGGGGGCCCAGATGGCCGGCCGGAACGGCGGCGTGGTCGCGGTCTCGTGTCGCTCCGTCGGCAACTGCAGTGCGGGGGCCGCGTACCTCGACGGCTCGAGTGAATATCAGGCGCTCGTCGTGAACGAGGTTGCGGGCCAGTGGCAGACCGGTCAGAAGATAACGCTGCCGACGGGCAACAACACCGTCGGTGTCGATGGGGGCGTCTACGGACTCATCTGTCACGCCACGGGACCCTGCACGGCGACCGGTAGTTACCTCAAGGACCTGACCAACTACGCGGGGTTCACCGTCACCACCAGTTAGTCACTGGCGAAACGGATGTGGACTCGACGCCAATTTCGGCACTCTCATCCGAGCGATGACGCTGCCCGGGGACGGGTGGCAGTACTGCGCGATGCCGAGGTCGCCCGCGACCGACAAGAACATGAAGGCGTCTTCGCGCGTAAAGCCCCACTCGTCGACCAACAACTTCGACGCCTCCTCGCACGCGTGTTGCAAAGCCTCGTCCAAGTCACCGACGGACGTGCCGTGCGTGTAGAACGCGTCGGCCGTCTCGGTGATGGGCCAGCCACCGTGCTTCTCCTTGATCACGTCAACCCTGATCACGCCGACGCCGCCGATCTCAACGCCCGTCCCCGAGATCTCGCCGTCACCCATCGCGGCGTGCATGTCGCCAATGGCGAGCTGCGCGCCGCTCTGGAAGACCGGGAGGTGAATCGTCGCGCCGATGCCGTTCACGTGATCATCCATGTTGCCGCCGTGTCGGTCGGCGAAGAACGTCGAGACGTCACCAGACTCCGGCGAGACACCGATGACGCCGAACATGGGGCGCGCGGGGAACGACACGTGGTCGTTCATCGAGACGACGCCGTCGACGACCTTGAAGATCCTCGTCGTCGGTGAATGGACCGTGTCGATGAGCTGTCCCCATTCGGGGATGCACATGGCCGCGCCCTTCTCGTTCGGTCGAATATCGAGCAACGTGACCGACAACGTGTCGCCCGGTTCGGCGCCGCGAACGGCGATCGGACCCGTCGCGCTGTTCACCCGAGTGAGATCAAGCTTCTCGAGCGTGTCCTCTTCGCTCTGTACTTGTCCGGTGAAACAGTCCCACGTCTCGATTTCAATGATGGTGCCGGGATCGACGGTGACGACGGGCTGACGTCCGGCGTCAAAGGACCAGACGTGCTCGTCACGACCGATCTTCACTGAGGGGCTCTGCATGGGGTCTCCGTCCGTGTCGGTTCCAAGAGTAAATCACGCAGTCGTGACGGATGAACGCGCTCATTGTGGCGAGGACGAAAAGGTTTCATCCGATTAACACCTCGTGATAGCGCACGCTTCACCTTGCGGTAACCCAACCTACTTACGTTGGGGACGTGGCACGTCGGCGATCTCCAAATCCCCCTTTGACATCGAGCCGTGCCGCCCTTCGCCACGAAACGTCCTGGGAACTCGCGTGAGCGCGACCGACGTCGAAAGCCGCCACGTGATCCTCGTCGTCGAGGACGAGGAGAGTTACCAGGACGCCCTGAACATCGGACTGACCGTCGAAGGATTCGTCGTCGTCGGCGCGACCAACATCGCCCAGGCCCGTCAGCTCATGTTGTCGGCGAAGCCGGACCTCGTGTTGTTGGACATCATGTTGCCGGACGGCTCCGGGATCGACTACTGCCGCGAGCTCTACGATTCGACGCGCACGCCGGTCATCATGGTCACGGCTCGCTCGAGCGAAGTGGACGTCGTGCTGGGACTCGAGATCGGCGCCGCGGACTACGTCACCAAACCATTTCGCCTCCGCGAACTCATCGCGCGTATCCGCGCGGTGCTGCGCCGACCACTGACCAACGCCGATGATGAGATCGTCTCCTTCGGAGACCTGCGCATCGACTTTGTCCGGCGAACGGTCACGCGTCGCGGTCAGGAGATCGAACTCAGTCGCAAGGAGTTCGACCTCCTCGCACTGTTCGCGTCGCGGTTGGGTCAAGTGGTCACCCGCGAGGTCTGTCTCGACACGTTGTGGTGGGGACTCGAACTCTCGGACACCCGCACCCTGGACACCCACGTCAAGCGTTTACGCCAGAAGATCGAGGACGATCCCGCCAACCCTCGACACCTCATCACCATCCGCGGAGTTGGTTTCCGGCTCGACCCTTAGCCTGCGTTGATGCAGACAGGTGACCTCGCCCCCGACTTCAAACTCAAGGACCAAAGCGGTAATGACCTCACACTCTCGACGATTCTGCTGAACGGACCGGTGGTTCTCTTCTTTTACCCCGCCGCGATGACCAAGGGTTGCACCAAGGAGTCGTGCCACTTCCGCGATCTGGCCTCTGAGTTCGCCGCGCTCGGCGCACAGCGCCTCGGCATCTCGATGGACAGCGTGGAGAAGCAGGCCGAGTTCACGACCAAGAACGACTTGGACTACCCGCTCCTCGCCGACGTGAACGGCGAGGTCGCCGGACACTACGGAGTGAAACGTTCGCTGGACGTCTTGAAGGTGAGGCGCGCGACGTTCGTCATCGGTCAAGACCAGCGGATCGCCGAGATCATCAACAGCGAATTGAGCATGAACGCCCACGCCGACAAATCTCTCGACGCACTGCGACTATTGAGGGCCTAACCGGCGATTATGGCCGCGGCCGGGTCGTGCAAGAAGCGACCAATGTGTGACAGGACCGCCGACGCCATCGCTCCGTCGACCTGGCGGTGGTCGAAGGCCAGGGCCAGTTCGACGACCTGGCGCACGACGACTTCGTCGTCAACGACCCACGGGGCCTTGGCGATCTGACCCACGGCAAGAATCGCCCCGGTACCGGGCGGCAGGATCGGGATCGCGGCGTCGACTCCGTAGGGACCGACGTTCGTGATGCTCAATGTCGTGCCGATCATGTCGTTGGGCGTCGTCGTCCCCTCGCGAGCCTTGTCGACGAGCACGGTCAATGCCGACGCCATTCCCACGAGGTCCAGTTGATCGGCGCCTTTGATGTTGGGCACGATCAGTCCTCGTGGCGTGTTGGCCGCGATACCGAGGTTCACACTTCGCCGGACGACGACTTCGTTGGCCGCCGTGTCGAAACTGGAGTTGATGCCCGGGAAGTGTCGGGCGGCGTCGCACACGGCGAGGGAGATGATCGCCAATGGCGAAAGACGAACGCCAGCCAGGTTGGGCTGTTGCTTCAACGACGCGACGAGGTCCATCGTGCGCGTTGCGTCCACACGTACCCACACCGCGGCGCGCGGCTGGGTGAACGCACTCTGCACCATCGCCTCGGCCATCGAGCGCAGCACACCCTTGACGGGGATGCGCTCCTCCTTGGGACCACTGGACCACGGCTCAAGATCGCGACCGACGAATCGTGACGTCGTGTCGGGTCCGGTGATCGGCGCGCTCACGCGAGGCGCGCTCACGCGAGGCGCGCTCGGCGCGCCACTGAGGGCCTGCTCGACGTCGTCGCGCGTGATGAGCCCATCGCGACCGGTGCCGGTCAGCGAGGCGATGTCGACACCGTGTTGCTTCGCGTAGAGGCGGACGGGGGGCGTCGAACGGGGCGACAACGAAGGCGACGTCGAAGGCACGGCAGTGGGGGCAGTCGGCGCGGCCTCAACGGGCGCGGGAGCCGGCGAACCACTTTGGCGTCGGTGCTTGCGAGTAACGACGGCGTCTTCGTTGGCGACGCCATAGCCAATCAGAACGGCTTCGCGTCCCTCGCCGACCGAACCCGCTTCCTTATCTGAGGCTTCTTTAGCTGGAGCCGGTGCATCGGGCGCGACATCCGCGGTCGGGGCCGAGGCTGGGGCCGGGCCACCGCTGCCACCTACGTCGAACGTGATGAGCGGCTTGTGGACCTCCATGACATCGCCGACGTTGCCGTGCAGGGCGACGATCGTGCCGGCGTAGGGACTCGGCAGCTCCACCGTGGCCTTGGCTGTCTCGATGTCGACCAGTGGTTGGTTCAGCGTCACGACGTCGCCGACCTTCACCTTCCACGTCACGATCTCGGCTTCGACCAAACCTTCGCCGACGTCGGGCAGGAGGAATATTTCTTCGCTCAACTCTCAAATCCCATCACTCGGTCGACGGCGTCGAGGATCCGATCGACCGACGGTCGATAGTCCTCTTCGATTCGCGTCGGCGGATACGGCACGTGATAGCCGCTCACGCGAATCCCCGGCGCCTTCAAGGAGTAAAAGCAGCGTTGTGTCAACTCCGAGACGATCTCTGATCCAATCGACGCGGTGTGCGGCGACTCCTGGACCACGACGATCCGACCCGTCTTCTCGAGGGACTTCGCCATGAGTCCGATGTCGAGCGGCGCGATAGAGCGCGTGTCGATCACTTCAATCGACGTCCCCTCCACGGCCGCGGTCTCGGCGGCGCGCAGCGCCGTCTTCACCGACGCGCCGTAGGCAATGAGCGTGACGTCAGTACCTTCGCGACGCACGACCGCGTCGAAGAGTCCCGACGGTGGCGATTCGAGATCGACCTCACCCTTTTCCCAGTACCGGCTCTTGGGTTCACAGAAGATGATTGGGTCATCGTGTTCGATCGACTGTTGGATCATCCAGTACGCGTCGTTCGGCGTCGAGCACGACACGACCCGAAGTCCCGCGGTCTGGGCGAAGTACGGTTCCGGGCTCTCCGAGTGGTGTTCAATCGCCCCAATCCCGCCCTGGAACGGGATGCGGATCACCATCGCCATCTTGTAGGCGCCGTCAGAACGCTTGTGCATCTTGGCGACCTGGGAGACGATCTGATCGAAGGCCGGATAGACGAAGCCGTCGAATTGAATCTCGCACACGGCTCGGTATCCTCGAATCGCGAGGCCGACGGCGGTGCCCACGATCGCTGACTCCGAGAGCGGCGTGTCGACGACACGGTCCTCGCCGAAGTCCTTCTGCAAACCGTCGGTGATGCGAAAGACGCCGCCGAGACGGCCGATGTCCTCGCCCATCAAGAGAACTTTGGGATCCTTCTCCATCGCGCGACGAAGACCTTCGTTGAGCGCCTTGGCCATGGTCATGGTGGTCGTCATCAGAGCTCACCTCCGGAGATACCGAGGTCGATCATCTCGCGACGACCTTCTTCGATCAAGGGATGCGGGGCCGCGTAGGCGTTGTCGAACATCGTGATGGGATCGGGTCGACTCATGGCGAGTACGTCCTCGCGCAGTTGGAGGGCCATCGTCTCGGCCTCGGCGGCGACGCCGTCAAAGTCGGCGTTCTTCACCTTGTACTCGTGTACTAGCAGCGCCTTCACTCGCTCGACCGGGTCACGGTGCTTCCACACTTCGACTTCGGCGTCGATCCGGTACCGCGTCGGATCGTCCGACGTCGTGTGCGCGCCAATTCGATAGGTGTAGGCCTCGATCAACGTTGGCCCACCGCCCACGCGCGCGGAGTCCAACGCTCGCTTAGTGACCTCGTAGACCGCGAGGACGTCGTTCCCGTCGACGCGCACGCCGGGGAAACCGAATCCGTGCGCGCGGTGATAGAGCGGAATCTTGGATTGAACGGTCGAGGGAGTTGAGATGCCCCATTGGTTGTTCTGACAGAAGAAGACGACCGGCGCGTTGAACGAGGCGGCCCACACGAAGGCCTCCATCACGTCGCCCTGGCTCGAGGCGCCGTCACCAAAGAAGGCCATGGCGGCCTCTTCGGCACCGTCGCGCTGGATTCCCATGGCGTAGCCCACGGCGTGAAGGGTCTGGCTGCCGAGCACCACGGTCGGCACCGAGTGGCGGTACTTCTGCGGGTCCCACCCTCCATTGCTGACCGCGCGAAACAGTCGCAGCATGTTCTCCGGCGGCACGCCACGGCACCAGGCGATGCCGTGCTCGCGGTACGTCGGGAACGTGAAGTCCATCGGAGCGAGGGCCCGACCGGCGCCGATCTGCGCGGCCTCTTGGCCCTGGATGGGCGCCCACAGAGCGAGCTGTCCCTGACGTTGCAGCGAAGTCGATTCGTTGCACAAACGACGGATGATCACCATGTCGCGGTAGAAGCCGAAGATCTCGTCACCGTTGAGCGTCGACTCGTACTCAGAGTCCTCGACGCGCTCGCCTTCGGGCGTCAACAATTGAACTAGTTCTTCATCGATCATCGACACTCCTAACGGCACTACCCCCGGATTCACACTATCCCCGTAGCATCGTTGGGTGCCCCGGCTTCTCGTCGACATAAGCCCGCTGCGCACCAATCGCGAGTTCCGATTTCTCTACTCCGGACAGTTGGTCTCACTACTCGGCAGTAACTTGACGGTCGTCGCCGTGCCCTACCAGGTGTACTCCCAGACCCACTCCAGCCTCTGGGTGGGACTCGCGAGCCTCATCCAGCTCCCCTTCCTCATAACCGGTGCGCTGTGGGGCGGCGCGATGGGCGACCGCGTCGATAAACGCGTACTCATGATCGTGAGCGGCATCATCCTGGGACTGACGAGCGCCGGATTGGCCATCAACGCGCACGTGCACGACCACCACTTGGTGGTGCTCTTGTTGCTCGCCGCGCTCTCCGCAGGCTTCGCGGGATTCTCCGGTCCCCTTCGCACCGCGGCGATTCCCAAACTCGTCCCACCGAAGGAACTCGTCGCCGCGTACTCCCTCAATCAAGTGGCGTTCAACTCGGCGGTCGTCATCGGTCCCGCCGTCGCCGGCGTACTGATCGCGAGTATTGGCCTGTACTCCTGTTACGCCATCGACGCGACCACCTTTGGCGTGTCGACGGTACTGACGTGGTTCCTGTCGCCCATGCCCTCAACCTTCGAACACGTCGGCACCGCGATGTTCCGGGCTATCGGAGATGGCTTTCGCTACGTTCGCGCTCACGCCATCGTCCAAGCGGTCTACCTCGTGGACCTCAACGCCATGGTCTTCGGACTACCCCGCGCCCTCTTCCCGGCGGTCGCGCTCACGCTGTACCACGGCGGCCCCCAGACCCTCGGCCTGCTCTACGCGGCTCCCGGCGCCGGGGCGCTCCTCATGGCGGTGGTGACCGGTTGGATTGCGCACGTCCGACGCCAAGGTCGCCTGGTCGCGCTCGTCGTCATTGCGTGGGGCGCGTCGATGGCGCTCTTCGGACTCGTCCATATCGTGCTCGTTGGTCTGATCTGTCTCGGTGTCGCCGGCGCGATGGACGTCATCTCCACGGTGCTGCGCAACACCATCTTGCAGAACGCCATCACCGACGAGTTCCGCAGTCGCATCTCGTCGATTCAAATGGCCGTCGTCACCGGTGGACCGCGTCTGGGTGACGTGGAGTCCGGCGTCGTCGCCAACTTCACGTCGACGGAGTTCTCCATCGTGTCCGGCGGCATCGCCTGCATCGTCGGCGTGCTCGTGTTGATGCGGTGGCGTCCGACGTTCTGGAAGCGAGAGGTGATCTAGCCGGGTCGTACCGGAATCGACTTGTGCCTCGCGTTGGTGACCGCGGCGAGCTGTCCACACGCGGCGTCGATCGAGCGGCCGCGCGTGTTACGCACGGTGGCGTTGATACCACGCGCCACGAGACCTTCGCGAAAATCATGGACCCGTTGCGACGAGGAACCACGCACCAAATAACCCGGCGTCGGGTTGAGCGGGATCAGGTTCACGTGGGCCCGCAGCGACGACGCGTAGCGCGCCAACTCGTCGAGGTCGCTCTCGCGGTCATTGACCCCGTCGATGAGCGCCCACTCGAAACTGAGCCGACGACCGGTCGTATTCATCCAGTAGAGACACGCGTCGTGAAGTCGCTCGAGCGGGTACCGGCGATTGAGCGGCACCAATTCGCTGCGCGACTCGTTGTTCGCCGAATGGAGGCTGACGGCCAGCGTGAGCGGGAGCCCGGTCTTGGCCATTCGCTCGATCGCGGGCGCCACACCGACCGTCGACACCGTGATGTGACGCGCGGAGAGCCCGCGGTACTCGTGCAGTCGTTTCACGACATCCATCGTCACCAGATAGTTCGCCAGCGGCTCGCCCATGCCCATGAAGACCACGTTCGACAGACGCCGCGGCGCCGCGGCGCGGGCCGCGAACATCACCTGTTCGAGGACTTCGCCGGCGCTCAGGTGTCGCGTGAAGCCGGCCTGCCCGGTCGCGCAGAAGGTGCAACCCATGGCGCATCCCGCCTGGGATGACACGCACACCGTGACACGGTCCTCGTAGCCCATGAGGACGGTCTCGATCGTCGCGCCGTCGAAGAGACGAAAGACCCATTTGCGCGTGGCCCCGTGATCACTCTGGACGTCGTTCGCGACTTCCAGGCTCGCCGGGAATCGCTCGGCCAACCGCGCTCGCAGCGCCTTGGGAATGGTCGTGATCCCCTCGATCGCCTGACCCTCGGTCCAAAGCCCGTGCCAGACCTGGTCGACGCGGTAACGAGGTTCGCCCACCAAGAGTTCGGCCAACTCATCCTTGGAGTACTCATAGACCGACGGCATCTCCCAACGCTAGGCCCAGCGCCTCGACGCCGGTCAATCCCGCGCCCAGGACCGTCTCTGAAGCTCCACCGCAATCTCTGCTTGACTCTTAATCGGTTCAGCCGCAAGTGCTGGCAGACATCAGGAGCATCCATGGAACTCAATAACACATCGGCCGTCGTCACCGGCGGCGCCTCTGGACTCGGCGAGGCGACAGCGCGCGCTTTGAGCGCACGTGGCGTCAAAGTCGTACTCGCGGACCTCAACGACGATCGCGGCACCGCCCTCGCCAAAGAGCTCGGCGGTGCGTACGTGCACTGTGACGTGACCAACACGGACCAAGTGATCAAAGCGATCGAAGCCGCGAAGGCGTTGGCGCCACTGTGGAGCACCGTGAACTGCGCCGGCATCGGCTGGGCTACGCGCACCATCGGCAAGGACGGAGAGTACGCGTCGGCCCACGACCTCGACCTCTATCGCAAGGTCATCGAGATCAACTTGATCGGAACGTTCAACGTCTGTCGCCTCGCCGCGACCGCCATGAGCGCGAACACGCCCGATGTCGACAACATGCGTGGAGCCATCGTCAACACGGCCTCGGTCGCCGCTGAGGACGGCCAAATCGGACAGGTCGCGTATTCCTCATCCAAAGGTGGTGTGGTCGGGCTCACCCTGCCACTGGCGCGTGACCTCGCGGTCGTGGGAGTGCGCGCGAACTGCATCTTGCCCGGACTCGTCGACACGCCGATTTACGGCACGGGACCGCAGTCCGATGAGTTCAAAGCTCGACTCGGCGCGAGCGTGCTCTTCCCCAAGCGACTCGGCTACGCCGCGGAGTTCGCGAGTCTCGCCGTCGAACTCTTGGGGAACAGCTACATGAATGCCGAGTCGATCCGTCTCGACGCCGGCATTCGAATGCAACCGAAATAGTTCTAGCCGGACAGAGCGAAGCGGCCAAAGCGGGTCCTTTGCTCAAAGGGAGAACTGCCACGTTAGGGTCGACAACGTCCGTGGAGAACTTACGAACGGAGTTCGAGTGCGATTTCGATCGTTTTGGTCTGACCCGATTTGGAAGGGTCTGCGTATCGTCTCGTTCGTTTCCGCGAGCGTCACCCTGATACTTCTCGCCGTCTTTCTCTCCGGTGACCGGTCATGGCTCGTCCTGCTTTATACAGCGTTGGTGACCAACGTCGCGATTATGGTGGCCCTCGTGATTCGCACGATCGTGCTGCACGCCAAGTTGGGTCGTACGCCAAAATCGTAAGGGACTGAACTTCGCGGGGACTATTCCCAAGTAGTCAGATCCCGAGAGACGGTTAACTGTGACGGCGACCATTCGAGTTGAATCCCTTGTTCGGGAATATTCCCGGAGGGTTGCGGTCCGGCTGTTTCTTGAACATGAAGTTTGTGAAGCGCCGCGTGAATCGGCGCCATCCTCCACCAGAAGGTTGCCGAGACTCGGAGCCTTCTTCGTCATCGGGCCGGACGTAATGCTCTGCACTCATACGGTCCTCCCCGAGGCAACCATGGCTCTACACGAAGTGTAGGCACTGGGCAAACGTTCCAACCGACGCGGTACCCTCCAAGACCGACACATCCCAACAAGCCGCCACTCACGTATGAGATCGCAGTCGCCGTCGTTCCGAACTTAAATCTCGCGGGCCTCGGCCACGTTCTCGAAGCGAGCAAACTCGCCGCGCCAGGTCAGGTGCGTCGTGCGCGTCGGGCCGTTTCGGTTCTTGCCGACAATGATCTCGGCCTCGGCCTTCTTGTCATTGGCGACCTCCCCGTACTGCTCGGGGCGGAAGATGAAGAGCACGACGTCGGCGTCTTGTTCGAGCGAACCGGATTCGCGAAGGTCCGACATCATCGGGCGCTTGTCCGCTCGTTCTTCGAGCTTTCGCGACAACTGCGAGAGCGCGATCACCGGACATTGCAGTTCGCGAGCCAGGATCTTCAGGGACCGGCTCATCTCGGAAACCTCGACCTGTCGGTTCTCGGCGCGGCCGCGCGAACTCATCAACTGCAGGTAGTCGATGATCACGACGCCGAGATCGCCGTTCTGCTGGCGGATTCGGCGTGCTCGGGCGCGAACGTCCATGACCGTCAACGCCGGATTGTCGTCGATGAAGACCTTCGCCGACTGCAAGTACCCGAAGGCCTCGTGGGCGCGGTTCCAGTCGGCGTCACTGAGGTCACCGGTGCGTAGCTTCGAAGAGTCGATCCGGGCCGTCGAGGCGAGAATGCGTTCGGCCAACTCTTGACGACTCATCTCCAATGAGAAGAACAGTGCGGGACGCTTCACCACCGCGCCAACGTGAATCAGCACGCCAAGGGCGAAGGCCGTCTTACCGGTGCCCGGACGCGCGCCGACAATGGTCATGCTGCTCGGTTGCAGCCCTTGGAGAATCTGGTCGAGCGACTTGTAGCCCGTCTCGAGACCGTTGATGCGACCTCGGGTCTCGCCGCGCTCTTCGAGGATGTCGGCCTCGCTCAACAACAGTCGCTGCAGGGGCGAAACCGTGTCGGTTCGGCCGGCGTCCCCGATGGCGTTGATCTTGCGTTCCGCTTCGTCGATGAGTCCGACGACGTCTTCGGTGGCGATATAGGCCTCATCGACGATCTCGCCGGCGACCGAAATGAGGCGTCGCTGCTGGGCCTTCTCACGAACCAGTTCGGCGTAGTGCTGCGCGTTCGCCGCCGACGGTGTGTTCATCTGGAGAGAGGAGAGCAGAGCGAGTTCGACGGCGATTGCCCCGCGCTCTTGAAGCTTCGCTTGTACGGTCACGTAGTCAACGGGTTCGCCCGCGTTCGCTAACGCGATGATGGAACTGAAGATCTGTCCGTGCAGTGGTCGATAGAAGTCTTCGGCTTGAACCGTCTCGTACGCGATGCTCACGGCCTCTTGCGAGAGCAGCATCGCACCGATCAAACTCTCCTCGGCTTCGATTGCACTCGGGGGTATGCGGCCGCCACCCGGCGCCTGTCGCGTACGTTCCGATTCAATCTGCGTCATAAGTCCTCAATGGTCGCGTGTCTGGGTTGTTTGCAACAAGAACAACAACGTGGGGAAATGTCTGTGTACAAATCACATCAATCTGATGAAATCATCTGGGTGTGACATAGGCCGCATTACGCACCACACGCCGAGACGAATGTCTCGGCGTGTGTGCAATTCAGAATTCGATGACTACTTGGCGGTGATCTCCACGTTGATAGTGGCGTCGACACCTTCGAACAGTGTTGCCGTCACGGTCGTCGCGCCGACTTCTTTCAGGTGTTCGGTCATGTGAATCAGGTGACGATCGAGCGAGATTCCGGTCGCGGTTCGCAACGCGTTGACAACGTCGGCCTCGGTGACCGAACCGAACAGACGACCGTTCGCACTGGCGCGCGCGGCGATGCTCAAACTCTGAGCCTCGATGATCGTACGTTGGGCTTCGGCGGCTTCACGACTCGCGGCGTCACGCAGGTCCCGAGACTTGCGCATCGAAGACGCCTGCGACTCGGTACTGGTGCTCGCCTTCATCGCGGCACCCGACGGCAACAAGAAATTGCGGGCGTAGCCGGACTTCACGTCGACGATGTCGCCACGTCGACCAACGCCTTGAATGTCACTGCGCAAGAGGACTTTCATTTGGCGACCTCCTCGACGAGCTCCTCCGAGACGGGAGTGGGGTCGACGTATTCCAGAATCTCTTCAGCCTCGACGTCAGGCGCCTCGGCGTTGACCTCTGCAACGGCCGGTCGGTCACTGTCGGAACGCGGCGCGCGCGGCCCACGGTCGTCACGGTTGCCTCGTCCCCCGCGACGCTCGGTCACGGTGCGCTGCGTGTAGGGCAGAAGAGCGAGCTCACGAGCAGTCTTGATCGCGTCGGTGACGTCGCGCTGGTGCTGTTGGCAGTTGCCCGAGACCTTGCGTCCACGAATCTTGCCGCGGTCCGAGATGTACTTGCGCAGTTGCGCCAAGTCCTTGTAGTCAACCGTGTCGACGCCGTGCTGGCAGAACGAGCACGGCTTCTTCTTCGCGCCCCGACGGGTGTCGATCTTCGGGGCGCGCTTCGGCGGCTTGGGATTGTTAATACGGGGCATTAGAAGGGCTCCTCATCGAAGGCGTAACTGCTGGGTTCATTCGTACGCGGTGCCGGCGCCGGGCGGTCACTGGACTGGAAATTGCTTCCCTCGGCGCGCGGGGTGCGCGTCACGACGGCCGTGGCCCACTTCAGGCTCGGTCCGATCTCGTCGGCGTTGATCTCCACGATCGAGCGCTTGTCGCCGTTCTCGGTCTCCCACGTGCGCTGCTCGAGTCGACCGCTCACGATCACTCGCGCGCCCTTGGTCAGTGAGTTCGCGGCGTTCTCGGCCATGGTGCCGTAGCCCACGATCTCGAAGTAGCTGACGCGCTCTTCCCACTCCTGGGTCTGGCGGTTCTGCCAGCGGCGATTGACCGCGATCGACAGCTTCAACGCCGCCTGTCCGCTGTTGAGGAACTTGAGTTCGGGGTCGCGGGTGACGTTCCCTACGACGGTGATTGCGTTATCGGCCATTTCTCTCTCCTTGAATTCTCAGGCGTCCGAACTTACGCCTGCGCCGTGACACGGGCGCTCGGACGTTCATGGCGGCGAAGGATCTTGTAGCGCAGCACCTCATCGGAGAGGGTCAGGATCCGGTTGAGCTCGACGACGGTCGCCGAGTCACCACTGAACTCCACCAGGACGTAGTAGCCCTCTTTGCGCTTGTTGATCTCGTAGGCCAGGGGACGCTTGCCCCAACGGTCGATGGCGCCGGGGGTTCCCCCGTGAGTTCGTACGGTTTCGAGCGCTCGGTCAAGGGCGATCTGGATCGTCTGGGCGTCGACGGCAGTGTCGAACACGATCATGGTTTCATAGGGCCTCATGGCCTTTTTCCTTTCCCTCTGGTCCGGCTAGGCCGGGCTCTGCGGAAAACAGAGCAGGGTATGTGATACTTCCCCACGCTTGTGGGAACGACAATCCTAGTCCATGTCGCCGAAAATGGCTACTCGAGCAGGCCTTCGGGATTGGGGTAGGCCTCGTCCTCGCTCGGGAACGCACCACTGCGCACGTCCTCGGCGAAGTGGCGAAGCGCGTCGGTGATGACGGGTCCGAGGTTGGCGTACTGGCGAACGAATTTGGCCGGCGCCCGGGCGGTGAGACCGAGCAAGTCGTGAAAGACCAGCACCTGACCGTCGGTATCCGGGCCCGCACCGATACCGATCGTGGGGATATCGAGGGCCTGGGTGACGCTGGTGCCGACGACACTCGGCACGCCTTCGATCACGATCGCGAAGATCCCTTCTTCTTGGAGGAGTTGCGCGTCCTCGATCAAGAGCTTCGCGCTCTCCATGGTCTTCGCCTGGACCTTGAATCCGCCGAACGCCATCACGCTCTGCGGGGTGAGACCGAGGTGACCCATTACCGGAATCTGAGCGTCGAGCAATGCGCGCACGACGCCCTGACGCACGCGACCGCCCTCGAGTTTCACGCTGTCGGCGCCGGAGCGGATCAGCTTCGCGGCGTTTCGGACACTCTCGCCAAGATCGATGTGGTAACTCAGCCACGGCATATCAGCCACGACGTGGGCGTCAGGTTTGGCGGCGGCGACGGCGCGCACGTGGTGGCACATCTCGTCGATTGAGATATGCAACGTGGTCTCTTGACCGAGCACGACATTCGCCATCGAGTCACCGACGAGGATCAGGTCGACGCCGGCGGCCGACGCCAGTCGAGCCCCCGGCTCGTCGTAGGCGGTCACCATCACCAATGGAATAGCGCCATTTCGCCGTTTGCGGCCCCGGATCGCCGGGGCGCTCAGGGTCATTCGCCGACCTCGTGACGCTCGATCGCGTTGGCGCGGCGGGCCGGTCGTCCACCGGCCGACCATTTGCGAACGAGGTGGTGGAACGAACATCCAACACAGACCTCAACCGCGTAACACTGGACCGGATCTTCGCGTCGCTCCAGCTTCAAAAGTTCGGCGCGCGTCGTCGGGCACGTGCCGCCCGATGGCAACCTCGCGCCGAAGACGTACGTGACCTCGACGAGCTCGGCGTCACTGCAGACCGGACAGGTCTCGCCGGTCTTGCGTCCGAGGTTCTTCGCCGCGCGAAGCAGTTCGGGATGCGCGTCGCACACGTCTTCGTAGCGAATGATGCCCGCGGCGACCTTGGCCAAAAGTGCGTGACGAACGAGACCGAACTCGACCACCGCCCCATTCGCGGTACTCGTGCGGAATCGCTTATCCATTAGGGGTGACCTTACACACCTTTGTTTCATTGAGAAATGACACCACTGTACGTTCGATATATCGAAGTGATACTATATTTCGCGTGTTAGACATTGCCATCCTGGGTCTCCTCATGGACCGAGACCATCACGGTTACGAGATACGCACACAACTGCGCGACCGACTCGGTGTTTGGGCGAATGTTTCCTTCGGGTCGATCTATCCCGCGCTCGCGCGTCTGGAGCGCCAGGGCTGTGTCGAAGCAGTCCCGTCGAGCGACGGCCGCCTCAGTTCGCTCTCCACCGGCTCTCTTTCGGGTGAACGAGCGTCCCTTCGCTCACTTCGCACCACCTCCGGCATCGGACGCCGCGGTCGCAAGGTCTATCGAATCACCGAGCGAGGTCGTCGTGACTTCGTGTCAATGCTGGCCGATCCGGCGACGTTGGACGACGGCAAGAACTTCTCGTTGCGCATGGCCCTCGCCCAGTACCTGACCCCGAATACTCGGGTCGGACTGCTCGAGCGTCGCCGTGGCGATCTCATCGCTCGCCTGGCCGAAGTCCGGGTCGGAGCGAACAACGAACAACTCGACCTCTACGCGCGTGGCGTCATGGAGCACGCGGCTCAAGGCGTCGAGCTGGACCTCGCGTGGATTGACGACATGTTGTCCACCGAACGAAGAAGCCAAGAGTCCTTCGCGCACGAAGCGAAGTAGGAAAGGAGAGCCATGGAGAAGATTCGCGTGGCCATTGCGGGCGTCGGAAACTGCGCCAGTTCACTCATCCAGGGCGTGACCTACTACCGAGATGCCAATCCCGCCGACGACGTGCCCGGCCTCATGCACGTGGTCCTCGGGGGCTATCACGTGAGTGACATCGAGTTCGTCGCCGCTTTTGACGTCGACGCCTCCAAGGTCGGCAGCGATCTCGGTAAGGCCATCGACGGCGGCCAGAACAACACCATCAAATTCGCCGACGTCCCGTCACTGGGCGTCACCGTCCAACGTGGACCGACCATGGACGGACTCAACAAGTACTACCACGCCGCCATCGAAGAATCGCTCGTCGCCCCGGTCGACGTCACCCAGGTCCTTCGCGACACGCGTGCCCAAGTCTTCGTGTCGTATTTGCCCGTCGGTTCCGAAGACGCCCAGCGCTTCTACGCCCAGTGCGCTCTGGATGCGGGCGTCGCCTTCGTGAACGCCATCCCGGTCTTCATTGCCTCGGACCCGGTGTGGGCCAAGAAATTCGCCGACGCCAACGTGCCGATCATCGGCGACGACATCAAGAGCCAGCTCGGTGCAACCATTATCCACCGCGTACTCGCCCGACTCTTCGAGGACCGCGGCCTGACGCTGGACCACACGTACCAGTTGAACGTCGGCGGCAACATGGACTTCAAGAACATGCTCGAGCGCGAACGCCTCGAGTCCAAGAAGATCTCCAAGACCCAGGCCGTCACTTCACAGCTCGAAATCTCCAACATGGACCCCGACGACGTGCACATCGGACCAAGTGACCACGTGCCGTGGTTACACGACCGCAAGTGGGCATATATCCGCATGGAGGGTCGTAACTTCGGTGACGTGCCCCTCAACGTCGAACTCAAGCTCGAAGTGTGGGACTCGCCGAACTCCGCGGGAGTGATCATCGACGCCGTGCGCTGCGCGAAGGTGGCGCTGGACCGTGGCATCGGTGGCCCCATCATCGGCCCGTCTGCCTACTTCATGAAGTCACCGCCAATCCAGTTTCACGACGACGCGGCGCACAACATGGTCGAGGACTTCGCCGATCGAGGCGCGGAGAATCCCGTCTGGCCGTAGTCCGGGCGTATCGCAGTCGCAGTTCGTCCGATTCGTCGGGCGGGGTCACTCCCCTTCATTGATAACGGCGAGCGACGGGTTCGACCTCGCTGACGTCGTCACGACGCGTGTATCGCCTATTTCTCCTGTTCGGACCACCATTCGCGAAGTCGAACCGCAGCCTCGTGCGGGGTGATTTCGCCCTCGTCGAGCCGAATCTCCATGAGGAAGTCGAGGGCGCGTCCCACCGCCGGACTTGGTGGAATGTTCAACAGTTCCATGACCGCGACACCGTCGAGGGCTGGGCGCAGTCGTTCGAGGTCTTCGCGTTCGCGAAGATCCGCGATCCGGATCTCGAGCTCGTCCATGCGTTCGGCCAGCGACGCGGCCTTACGGGCATTGCGCGTGGTGCAGTCACACCTCGTCAGTTCGTTCAGTTCATCGAGGAGGGGCCCGGCGTCGCGCACGTAGCGCCGCACGGCCTTGTCGGACCAACCCAGTTTGTAGGTGTGGAAGCGAAGGTGCAGCTCCACCAGTGCGGTGACGTCGTCGATGATCTCCTGGGAGTAGCGCAGCGCCGTCATGCGCTTGCGAGTCATCTTCGCGCCCACGACCTCGTGGAACCGGAAGGTCACACCCTCTTCGGTGATCGCTCGCGTCGCCGGTTTGCCGATGTCATGGAATAGCGCCGCGAGACGCAGCACCAGATTCGGTGAGGTCTTGTCAACGACGGCCCACGTGTGGGCGAGGACGTCCTTGTGGCGATGGATCGGGTCTTGTTCGAGCTGCAGCTTGGGCAGTTCCGGAAAGAAGTGATCGGCGAGACCCGTGCGCACGATGAAGTCCAGACCGACTGACGGCGCCGAACTCATCAGCAGCAAGTCCAGTTCGCCTCGAATCCGTTCGGCCGACACCTTGGTCAGGCGATCGGCCATCTTGATGGCGGCCGCCTCAATCGAAGGGTCGATCGTGAGAGAGAACCGTGCAGCAAATCGTGCGGCCCGCAACATCCGAAGTGGGTCGTCGCTGAACAGGATCTCGGGTTCGATTGGCGTGCGCAGCACCCGGTCGTGAAGGTCGTTGAAGCCGTCATAGAAGTCGAAGAGGGTTTGCACGCCCGGCGTCGCCGCGTCCAGGGCGACGACGTCCAGGGCGAGGGCGTTGATGGTGAAGTCGCGTCGACTCAGGTCGCCCTCCAGCGAGTCGCCCCATTCGACCGCCGGTTTGCGCGAATGGTCGACGTACGCCTCCGAGCGAAACGTGGTGATCTCCACTTTGATGTCGCTGCCGCGAAGCAGGCCGCCAATAGTCCCGTAGGCCCGACCCTGTTCCCACAGTGACGCGCACAGTGGTGTCATCAGTCGCACGATGTCATCGGGGCGCGCGTTCGTGGTGAAGTCAATCTCGAAATCGACGTCACGTTCTTCCCCGAGAATGGCGTCACGAACCGAGCCACCGACGGCGTAGAGAGAGAAGCCGGCGTCGGCGAACGCTCGGGCCAGCGGACTCGACAAATGAGCCAAATCATTGAGTCGGTCGTGGACTTGATCGAATGAAGTCACTGCGAACGAGGGTAGCGGGCGCCCGACTTCATAATCGTACGAAGGTAGATTGTAAAAGCATGTTCCACCGATTTTCAACCTGGTGGCGGGCACTCAGTGTCGTACTCCTCTGCCTCGCAACGATGGCGTGGCCCACGGCCGCGCGCGCTGGGACGACGCCATCGTTCACGCTGCTGCACCAAGACGCCGTCGCGAGGGTGACAACCAACGGCACGTCGCACTTCGCGCTGACTCTCTCCACCTCACCTCAGAGTGCTTCCTCGCGAGCCCGAGTGACGATCTACCCTCGTGTCATCGACCGCTCCCAGCTCGCGCCGATCGTCGCGGGCACCGGAACGACGCAAAAGGCACTCGGTACGACCAGCACTTTTGCTCTCAAGTGCGCCGCCCACGGCACGTACAAATTCACGGTCCGTCTTTTTTCGAGAAGACCGGGATCCCTCGGCCGTAGCTGTGCCCCCGCGCCGCGTCTTCACGTCCCCTGCCCGGCCTCGCACTGCGACGGCGTGTACCCCATTCGCATTGAAGTCACGACCGACGGCGCGACGTCGACTCAGTGGTCGCTCCTCGCTATCCAGTCCACAACGGTCGAGCAACCACTTCGCGTCGGCCTCGTCGAGACGATGGACCCCTCGTCATGGTTGCACGCGAAACGATCAATCGCGGTACTTCATCTTCTCGCGCACCACCCCTCATCAGCGATCACGCTGAGTGCCGACTACCGTACGCTCGACACCGTCGCGAGGTCAGGACTCGAGAACAACCTTTTTCACACGGCTCTTCTCAAGGCTCTCGTGAGCCCTCTGCACCAGGCAGTCAACGCCCCTCCCGCGAACATCGACTTCGGTGGCCTGGCGGTGCACGGCTTCGGTGACGAAGTGCACCACCAACTCTCGCTCTCGGCCGACCTCTTGAAGAGCCTCACGGGTAGTGGCGTCGAGAGTGCGGTGTTGCTCAACGGCACGCCGTCGCTCCAGAGCCTGAGGGCGTTGAAGCGTGCCGGCGTGAGGGACGTCGTCCTACCCGAAGCCGATCTGACCGTCCCACCCTCGACGACCCTCAATTGGGGTGCGCCGTTTCATGTCGCCGGAGTCGCTGGGCTTAGCGCGCTGAGCTCCGACGGCCCACTCTCGACACTGTTTACTGACACGTCGATTGGAGCGGGACGTCGCGCGGCACTCACGTTGGGAACGCTGGCGTTCTTGCACTTCGAGGCGCCCGACGCTGCGGCGACGCGAACGGTCGTGATTGTCGGACCGATATCGAGGTCGTCGGTGGCCTTTATGAAGGACGTCTTCAACGGCTTCGCGAGTAATCCCTTCATCACACTCGCCACGCTCACCACTTCATTCAGCCCCTCGCTCGTCGCCACCAATGGGGCGCCGGGCACCCGGTCCCTGGTCGACCCACTAGTGAGCACGCCATGGTCGTCACACAACATCACGTCGCTGAGTGATCTCGTCGTCGAGGTGAACTCGTACGCCCCGGCTCTTCGATCCACCAACCTAGGCAATGACCTCACGGTCGCGATGGAGGCGTCGGAGATCACCGGAAACCAGAGTGCGCGACAGTCCGCCATCAACGCCGCCGCCAACGCGCTTCGGAGCCAGTTGAGCGACTTCTCGGTCGATCCGAGCACGATCACACTGGCCGGGTCCGGCTCATCGATTCCCATCACGTTGACCAATCACGCCTCGTACACGGTGATCGCCCACGTCCACCTCTTGACCGATCAAATCACGTTCCCCAAGGGCGATGTGGTGCCGGTGTCACTGGACGCGCCGACGAAATCAGTGCGCGTCGCGACCTCGGGCCACTCGGGCAGCAGCCTGACGTTGCAGGTCATCGTCACGACGCCAAACAATCGGCTGGTGCTCGCGCGTGCGGCCATTCAGGTACGGATAGCGGGCACCTCGTTCGTCGGGTACCTCTTGACGATCGCGTCATTGCTCGTGCTCGCGTACTGGTGGCTGCGAACGTATCGCAAACGACCCAAGGGCCGTCACGCCCGATGAGTCCTGCTTCGACGCACAGTTCGCGCGTCGTCTCCATGGCGAGCGGCACGATGGTGTCGCGACTGACGGGTTTGTTCCGAGTCCTCGTCCTCGCGTGGGTGCTCGGCTTCACGCCAATCGCGGACTCCTTCAACCTCGCCAACACCGTGCCCAACATGCTCTTCGACCTGGTGCTCGGTGGCGTGGCGGGCGCCACCTTCATCCCCGTCTTCGTCGAGCGACTCGCCCTCGACGGCGAACGACGCGCGTGGAAGTCGATCTCGAGCGTTGTCACCGGCGCACTCATCGTCCTCGCGGCCGCGTCGTTGATCGCGTGGTTCTGCGCCCCGTGGATCATCGACGGCTTCACGGCATTTCGACACTCGACCACCACGGAGTCGATCGCGGTCCTGAATCAACAACGGGCCGTCGCGACCGATCTGCTTCGTTGGTTCGTTCCGCAGATCTTCTTCTACGGCGTCATCGGCATCGCGACGTCGCTGCTGAACATCCGTCATCGCTTCGGCGTGGCGGCGTGGGTCCCCCTCGCCAACAACATTGTGTGCATCGGCGTCCTCATCTGGTTCCACCTCGTCGACCCGACACCGATGCTCGCCACCTTGAGTGGTTCACGTGATCTCATGTGGCTGGGACTCGGTACGACGCTCGGCGTCGCGGTGCAATTCCTCTGTCTGATTCCCTCACTCTGGCGCAGTGACCTCTGGCGACTCTCGTTCCGATTCAATCTGAAGGACCCCGCGCTGCGAGCCGTGAGCCGCCTCGGCAGCTGGACATTGCTGGTCGTCCTCCTCAACCAACTCTCGCTCTTCGTCGTGCTGGCCTTCGCCTTCGGCATCGGCGGCGACGGGCCGGTGAGCGCCTACACCTACGGCTGGTCGTTCATGCAGATGCCCTACGCCGTTGTGGTCGTCTCGGTACTCGGCGTACTCACTCCGCAACTGGCCGGCCTGTCGACCGCGGCGAACTTCGAGGGTCTGAGCGAACGACTTCGCTTCGGACTTCGACAGTCGCTGGTCATCATCATCCCGTGCACGCTCGTGCTCTTGGTACTCGCGCAACCGATCGTCGCGATACTCCTTAAGCACCTGAACGCGACCCGCGATTGGGACGTGGGGACCGTGCTCGCCGTGCTCGCCGCCGGCCTGCCCGGTTTCACTATCTTTCAACTCTGCGTGCGCGGTCTGCAGTCGATGCAGCGCGCTCGCGAGGTGTTCTACCTCTACGCGTTGCAGAATGTCCTCACCGTTTTGTTGTGCATCGCCATTGGACGTCACTCGCTGGCCGGATTGACCGCGAGCGTATCCATTGCTTACAGCGCCGCGGCCGTCGTGGCCCTGGCCGCACTCGCTCGTCACGGTGTCACGATCGCTCCGGTCATATGGTCGCGGCACGTGCGCCGAAGTCTCGGGGCGTCACTGGCGGCCGCACTGGTGATGGCCCTGGCCTACTCCGCACCCACCTGGAACCGCGGCGTCGGCCTGGTAGCGCGCTTCTCGCTCGCGGTCGTGGCCGGACTCGGCGCCTACGCCCTCGTCGTCGTTCTCCTCCAGCACCGGGTCGCGCGCGTCGGAACGAAAGATGCAAGGCTGAACTAGTTCAGAGGGGGGCCATGGCTCGGATTCGTGTAGTAACCGACAGCGCGTGTGACATTCCAGAAGAGATCGCGCGTCGTCTCGACATTGACATCGTCTCGCTCACGATCCGCTTCGGCGACGAAGAGTTCACCGATCGAGTCGATCTCTCACCTGAAGCGTTCTGGGCGAAGTGCAAGGCCAGCAAGACCCTTCCCGAAACGGCGGCGCCGGCGCCGGGTGCGTTCAGGGCCGCCTACGAAAGGGCCGCTGCGGACGGTTGCGATGGCGTGATCGTGCTCACCTTGTCGGCGCTGCTCTCGGCGACCCATCAGTCGGCGGTGCTCGGCTTGGAGGACCTGAGCGATGGCCCGCCCATTCGCGTGGTCGACACCAAGGCGGTCTCGATGGCCCAGGGCCTGCTCGTCATCGACGTGGCGGAGTTGGCCGCAACCGGGGCCGATCTCGATGCGCTGAGTGCGCAGGCCGAGTCACTCGTCTCCAAGGTCGGCGTCGTGGCGATGCTCGACACGCTCGAGCACCTCATCAAGGGCGGGCGCGTCGGGGGTGCACGCGCCCTGCTCGGTCAAGTGCTCTCCATCAAGCCGTTACTCGAACTAAAGAACGGTGTGGTCGCTGAAGCCGGCCGTCAACGAACGCGCTCCAAAGCGTTGGCGGCGATCGCTGGGGTGGCGAAGTCCCACGCGCCACTCAAGCGCCTGGCGCTCGTGCACGGAGCGTCGAACGAAGTGGCCAACCTGGAAGCCTTGGTCACTGACCTCGCGACCGAAAACCCCATCATCGTCACGGACATGGGCCCCACCGTGGGCACGCACGGTGGCCCGGGAATTATTGGACTGTGTTGGGTTGAATCGTAGCGTCGCCCCGCACCAGTAAGTTGATGGCGTGAACGAAGCGAAGCGACCCACTGACGGCGATTTCGTCGACAAGGCTCTCTTTCAGTTTGACCACGTCCTGGACGTCGTGCACGACCGCGTGCTGCGGCCGATTCTCCTGGCCGGTCGTGCGCTGGCCTTCGGATTCATCATCCTTTTCGCGGCTTTCGTCCTCGTCGGGGCACTGCTGATTGGACTCATCCGCTTCATCGACGTCTACTGTTTCGACGGACGCGAGTACCTCAGTTACGTCTCGGTCGGCGCGATCTCGGTCATCGCGGGGATGATCATCTGGCGCAAGCGTCGTCCGGTCAACCTGAGGAAGTAATGCCCGAACACACTCGTGTCTTGATCATTGGCTCGGGTCCCGCTGGGCTCACCGCCGCCATCTACAGCGCTCGCGCCCAGCTCAGCCCCATCGTGATCGAGGGCGAACCCTCTTCGACGACCGATCAGCCCGGCGGTCAGCTCATGCTCACGACCGACGTGGAGAACTACCCCGGCTTTCCCGAGGCAATCACCGGTCCAGAACTGATGGCCAATATGCGCGCGCAGGCACTGCGCTTCGGCGCCGACCTTCGCGTCAACAAGGTTCAAGTACTCGATACTTCCGAACGTCCTTTCCGAGCGTGGCTCAGTGAGGATGATGAACCAAGTATCACGGCCGACGCGGTCATTCTCGCAACCGGCGCACGTTCGATGATGATGAACGTGCCGGGCGAAGAACGACTGCTGAGTCACGGACTCTCCACGTGCGCGACGTGCGACGGATTCTTCTTTCGCGGTCAAGACATCGCCGTCGTCGGAGGTGGTGACTCCGCGATGGAAGAAGCGCTCTTTCTCACTCGCTTCGCCTCCAGTGTCACCGTGGTGCACCGTCGTGACGCACTTCGCGCTTCGAAGATCATGCAAGAACGGGCTCTCGCCAACGAGAAGGTCCGCTTCGCGTGGAACACGCAAGTGACCGAGGTCCTCGGCGATGACAAGGTGTCGGGTCTAGCGGTGCGCGACACGGTGAGCGGCGAAGGGCGCGTGCTCGACGTGACGGGTGTCTTCGTCGCCATCGGACACATTCCGAACACCACCCTGGTCATGGGCCAGGTGGATCTCGAGGACAACGGTTACGTACGCACTGGACTCGGTTCATTCACCAACATCGACGGTCTTTTCGCCGCC